>Ga0299915_10000651_pt1 | contig 26025 bp, 25 predicted proteins | sample RVTome_13_FD_200263 | JGI IMG/M metagenome (GOLD analysis project Ga0299915, IMG submission 200263) | Soil microbial communities from uranium-contaminated site in the Upper Colorado River Basin, Wyoming, United States - RVT92D227 (version 2) ... | reverse complement strand
TGTCGGCGAGGCCCTCGATCGTCGAGAGCGCCTCGGTGACGACCTTGTCGGCATCCGCGAGGTTCTGCGTGGTGATGCGCGGCAAGGTCCCATCACGCCCGCGATCGAACATCGCCCACACGAGCGTCGCGTAGAACACCGCGGCCTCACCGACGGCGTCACCGTGCTCGCCTCGTACCGCGGCGGCGTGAGCCAGCAGGAACGGCTGCTCCTTCTGGAGCCGCTGTGCGAGCTTGTTCATCGCCTTCTTGTCGCCGCGCTGGTCGAGGCGCGTGAAGGCGGTGATCGTTCGTTCGACATCCTCGGTAGTGACAACGTGCAGAGCCATGACGGGCCGATCTTCCCTCGAAGGAGCCCGCCGTCAAGCGCAGCGGGCAACTAGCGCCAATGCCGCGTTTGCGCGAGCACTCGATTCGCTCGGACCGCTCTCGGTTCGAGGCCCAATCTCGACATCCAGAGGGAACGCCAGGGTCGCCACAAGAGGCCAGCAAGAACGCCAGAAGAGATCCTCACGAGAGCTGCTCGCACCAAGGCGGCCCGAAACACATTCTTCTGGTGGCGTTCCTGCTGGAGTCTTGTCGCGATCCTGGCGTTCTCTTTGAGGTTTGAATCTTGTCGGACGGAAGTCCGACGAATCGGATCGACGAAGATCGGCCTCGCCGGTTGTGCCGGGCGTTGCCCGACACGGGTCGTTTCGATTCAGTACTCTCTGATCGGAATTGCACTACCGCGCGAGCTTGTCGACGCAGCCGCTCTTGCTCGGGCACACGCGCGGGAACGGGCTCGCATCGATCGCGATCAGCGTCGCGCCGACGAACGCCGGATCGAGTTGATCGATCAGGCGGTCGACGTGCGGCGGCAGGTTGACGATCAGCCGTGGTAGCAGCGGCCTGTCCTGGGCCTCGAGCAGGACCTCGAGCCCCATCCCGCCGGCCCGCTCCTCGCGCGTGATCGACAGCACCACCCCGGGATGCGGCTTGCCCTCCTCGACCGGCTTGCCGGCGAGCGGATCGACGAGCCGAACGGTGAGGCAGCCGGGGTTCTGGCACTTGTCGAGCGGACCGGACTCCCAGCGCGAGACCCGCGAGGCGAGCGGCACGTCGCGCCGCTTTCCCAGGTAGACCATCTTCGCGTTGAAATCGAGCCAGACGCTGTACGGCGAGAAGAAGCCGAGGCCGAGCGCCCCGGCGATGTCCTGTTCGTCCCACCGCTGGTCGGCAAACGGTACGAACGCGACCCGATCGGACGCGGCCGTGCCGACCGTCACCGTGGTCGGCTCGCTCGCCTTGGTCACGCGCCGGAGCGTACCGATCTCGTCGATGACCGCGGACTGGACGTCGCGCGAGACGAGCTTCGCACGCTCCCAGTGCGACTCGCGGAGCTGGCTCGCCGTCGCTCCGAGATCGAGGTGCATCCCGAAAGTCTCGCCGCCGATCTGCGCCTTCACGAGCCGCCTCGGCGGCGGCAAGACCTTCGCGTTCGGCACGCGACTCTGCAGCACCTCGTACGGCAGCGCGACCGCATCGCCGGCCGGCTTGAACGCCTTCGTGGTCATCAGGTAGCCGAGCCCCTGATCTCGATCGAACCCGAACACCAGCGAGTCCGCGAGCACGTCCCGTCCGATCAGGCCGTGGATCCTGCGGCCGGCGACATCGAACGTCCCGGCCTTCACGACGATCGCATCGCGCCGCTCGATGACGATCGAGCCGAGCTCGAGTCCCACCACCTCGGCGTAGATCCGCGGCTGCTGCGTGTCTGTCTCGTCGAGCCGGTGAGGACCGTTGAACGTACGAAGCTCGGCCAGCTTCGCGAGCTCGCCATCGACGACCGTGATCGGCGAGTCGGGATCGATCGCGAACAGGTAGGGGCCGTGACTCCCGAGCGTCACCGGCGCGACGAGCAGGCCCTCCTCGAGCGGACCGACGAGCGGGAACGACCAGCGATCGCCGGGTCCGCCCGAGAACCCCGGTGGCGCACCGGAGGTGCAACTGCTCGCCAACATCGCGGCGAGCCAGTACGCGCGCGTAGCTGTCTGACTCATTGCAGCCGCGAGCTTACCAGCTGATTCGTGCACCTTTCGCGGCTAGTGCCGCATGCCGTCTGCGCCGACTTCCCACACCATCCCCGAGTACATCAGCTTCGTGAGATCGCCCGGGCCCTGCTTGGCCGTCGCCTCGGCGATCTGCGCGTGCACGAGCTGCTCGTAGGTCGGCTTGTCGTGGCGGTAGAGGACACCCATCGGCATCGGGAAGTCCGGCTGCACGAGCTGCGCGAGCAGGTGTGCATAGAGCTGCGAGCCGCGCTCGGTATGGACGAGGAGCTCGCCGATCGGCGTCTTGCCTTCCCCCACGTCGACGATCTCGGGACGCATGCCGGCGCCGAGCTTGATGCCCTTGGTACCACCGGCGAAGGTGAGCGGCTTGCCCTCGACGAGCGCGAGCTGCTTGCCGGCCGGGTCGTCCTTGACGCCTTCCCACACACCGTCGTTGAAGACGGGGCAGTTCTGCAGCATCTCGATGAACACCGAGCCCTTGTGCTTGTAGGCCTGCTCGAGGATCGACGCGAGGAGCTTCGCGTCGGTATCGGCCGCGCGAGCGATGAACGTCGCGCCGACGCCGAGCGCGAGCGAGATCGGGTTCAGCGGGTGATCGATCGAGCCCGACGGCGTCGACGGGGCGCGCGTACCGACGACCGAGGTCGGCGAGTACTGGCCCTTGGTGAGGCCGTAGATCTGGTTGTTGAACAGGATGATCTTCAGATCCATGTTGCGGCGGAGCGCGTGGATCATGTGATTGCCGCCGATCGACAGGCCGTCGCCGTCGCCGGTGATCACCCAGACGTCGAGCTCGGGGCGCGTGATCTTGAGGCCCGACGCGACCGCCGGCGCGCGGCCGTGGATCGTGTGAAAGCCGTACGTGTTCATGTAGTACGGGAACCGGCTCGAGCAACCGATGCCGCTGACGAACACCGTGTTCTCGCGCTTGATCCCGAGCTGCGCGAGCGTGCGCTGGACCGTCGCGAGGATCGCGTAGTCGCCGCAACCCGGGCACCAGCGAACGTCCTGGTCGGACTCGAGGTCCTTCTTCGACAGCTTCAGTTTGACTGCTTCGCTCATGGTGGCTCCGCCTACGCGTTGAGGTGGGGTTGACTGGTAGACGTGCTCGCCTTGGCTCCGCCGGCGGCGAGCTCCTTCTCGATCGCTGCCGTCACCTCGGCCACCTTGAACGGCATGCCCTGGACCTTGTTGAGGCCGACCATGTCGATCAGGAACTTGTCGCGCAACACGGACCGGAGCTGACCGGTGTTGAGCTCGGCGACGATCACGCGCTTGAAGTTGTGGATGATCTTCGCGAGGCCTGGCTCGAGCGGCGAGATCCAGCGCACGTGGGCATGCGAGACGGACTTGCCGGTCGCGAGGAGCGCTTGCTGCGCCTGGCGCAGCGAGCCGTACGTGCCACCCCAGCCGATCACGAGCACGTCGCCGGACTCGGGACCGGAGAGGTCGAGCTCGCCGATGTCCTGTGCGATGCGCTCGACCTTCTCGGCGCGCAGGTGGGTCTGCTTCTCGTGGTTCTCGGGTGCGTACGAGATGTTGCCGGTGAGCGCATCCTTCTCGATGCCACCGATGCGGTGCTCGAGGCCGGGCGTGCCGGGGATGACCCACGCGCGTGCCAGCGTCCGCTCGTCGCGCTCGTAGACGAAGTAGTTCGTCGGATCGGTGCGGTGGATGACGTCGAAGCGCGGCAAGGTCGCGATGTTCGGCAGTGGCCACGGCTCGCTGCCGTTCGCGATGTAGCCGTCGGACAGCAAGATCACCGGCACCATGTAGCGAGTCGCGATCTTCACGGCCTCGATCGCGCAGTAGAACGTATCGCCCGGGCTCTTCGCCGCGAGCACCGGCAGCGGCGACTCGCCGTTGCGGCCGTAGAGCGACTGCAACAGATCGCTCTGCTCGGTCTTCGTCGGCAGCCCCGTCGACGGGCCACCGCGCTGGATGTTGAGGATCACCACCGGCAGCTCGGTCATCACGCCGAGCCCCATCGCCTCGCCCTTGAGCGCGATGCCCGGGCCCGACGACGCGGTGACCGCGATCGATCCGCCGTAGGCTGCGCCGAGCGCTGCACCCATCGCGGCGATCTCGTCCTCGGCCTGGAACGTGATCGTCCCGAAGTTCTTGAACTTCGCGAGCGAGTGCAGGATCGACGACGCCGGCGTGATCGGGTAGCCCGAGTAGAACAGCTGCTTGCCGGCGAGGTCCGCACCGACGACGAGCCCGAGCGCGATCGCCTCGTTGCCCGTGATGTTGCGATACATGCCCGGCTTGAAGACGTGCGGCGGCACCTTGTAGACGGTCTGGAACACCTCGGCGGTCTCGCCGAAGTGGTAGCCCGCCTTGAACACCTTGACGTTCGCCTCGCCGTAGCCCGGCTTCTTCGAGAACTGCTGGTAGATGCGTCGCACCTCGGCCTCGGGCTCGCGGCCGTACATCCAGAACACGAGGCCGAGCGCGAAGAAGTTCTTCGCGCGGCCCTTCTCCTTGTTCGTCAGCTCGCTCTCGGTGAGCGCCGTCATCGTCAGGTGGTTGATGTCGACGGCGTGGACCTTGTACTTGTCGAGCGAGCCATCCTCGAGCGGGTTCGACTGATAGCCGGCCTTCTTGAGGTTCGCCTCGATGAACGCGCCGGAGTTGACGATCAACGTGCCCGTGTCGACGAGATCCTTGAGGTTCGTCTTGAGGCCCGCGGGGTTCATCGCGACGAGCACGTCGGGTGCGTCACCTGGTGTGTGAATCTCGGACGACGAGAAGTGGAGCTGAAATCCGGACACTCCGAACAAGCTTCCGGCGGGCGCACGGATCTCGGCCGGGAAGTCAGGGAAGGTCGAGATGTCGTTGCCCGCCTCGGCGGCGGCCTTCGCGAACTCGGTGCCGGTCAACTGCATACCGTCGCCCGAGTCTCCGACGAACCGGATCACGACCCGGTCGAGATGCTTCGTCTCCATCGATACCTCTCACGACTCGCTGCTGAGCGAGCGTGGCGCGGACCTTACCAGCGAGTGCCCTCGAACCCAAGGCTTTCGCCGGCCGCGTCACGCGTGGTGCGAACTTCCCCGATCGCGAATAGTTTCACGTCTATAGCTTCAACTCTTCCGGGGCGTTTCGCCACGTTCTGACGAATCGCTCGCGACCCTTACCGCGGCGGTGGGCAGGCGCGTTCGCCGCTGACCGACACGCAGGCCATCGGGAACGTGTAGACGATCACCGAGCTCACGTCGGTCAACGCACCCGCCGAGGCGAGCGCGTAGGTGCCGAGGCCGAACGGCTCGCTCGTGGGGAGCTGGAGCTCGAGCTCGCCGCCGGCGTGTTCGACGCGGCAGAACAGCCGGCCGATGCGGTTCCGATCGATCGTGCGCCACGCCGTGATCACCAGCGCTCCGGTCACCGCGGCACCGAGGCTGCGCGTCACCGGCGTGGCGGCATTCTCGCGAGCCTCGAGCTCGTCGTTGCCGTCGCCATCGCGATCGCGCGCGACGCTGCACACGAGCCCGAGCTCGATGCCATCTCCGTCGACGACGACGTCGACGTGGGCATCGGCGGCTTGCCACACGATCGCCGGGATCCGCGCCTGCACGTACAGCCCGTCGCCCAGGGCCTGCTGCCGGTGCTGCCATCGCGCCGCGCCCGAGGCGTGTGCGGCATCGCCTGCGATCGTCCAGCCATCGCCCGACCAGGCTCCGAGATTCGTGTCGTCAGGAAACGGGTGAAGATCGGCGACCACGTCGCCATCACGCGAAGGGCGTGGATCGCACGCATCGCCGATGCCGTCCCCGAACTGCAGCGCATTGATCTCGCCGACGTCGGACTGCACCGATTGGGCGAGCACGGGACAGTCGTCGCACGAGTCGCCGAACCGGTCGCCGTCCTCGTCGTGCTGACCGACGTTGCGCGCGAGCGGGCAGTTGTCGGCAGCATTGGGAATCCCATCTCCGTCGAGATCATCGGGATCGACCGGCCGGCCGTCGGGCAGGCTCGCGTCACTCGAGCAGGCAACGCCGACCGCGACATAGAGGAACCCGAGCTTCTGCGCTAGGCTCCGGCGGTGCGCAGTCTTGCAATCGCCTCGTTGCTGATCGCTTGCGGGCATCCTCCAGGTCCCAGCGTACCATCACCCCTCACGCCCGGCGTGGACGCAGCCAAGCTGCCGGGGGGCCCGCCGCTGCTCACCCCCGGCGAGCGCATGCTCTACAAGGTCTCACTGCGGGGCTTCGATCTCGCCTCGTACAGCCTCACCGTCGGAGACATCGTCGAGCTCGACGGCCGGAAGGCGATCGTCGTCCAGGGGCAAGCGAAGCTCTCCATGCTCGCGGCCTGGTTCGGAGGCAAGGTCGACGATCGATACACGTCCTGGATCGATATCGAGACCGGTCGCTCGCTGCGGTTTCAGGTCGACGAGTACGGCTCGCGCACGTCGGACATCGAGCACACGGTGATCGATCTCGCGAAGCGTGAAGGCGACACCGTCCCGGTGACGTTCCACCTGAACGACGCCACCCCGACGCCGGAGCCCCAGAAGGCTTCGCTGCCCGAGACGTGGGACTACAACGCGTTCCTCGTCGTGATGCGCGCGTGGGAGGGCCCTCCCGGTACGGCCACCTCGATGGAGGTGTTCCGCAGCCGCAACCTGTGGAACGTCGCCGTGAAGATCCGCAGCAAGGACAAGCTCGTCACCGAGCTCGGCGAGCTACCCGCGCTTCGCTTCGACGCTCACACCTACAAGCTCGCGCGCGACGGCAGCAAGTTCCCCGACACCGACGAGCGAGACTTCTCGTTGTGGATCTCCGACGACGCCGGTCGTGTCCCGCTCCAGATCAACGCGCGGACCGACTACGGCGACGTCAAGATGCAGATCGTCGAGTACACCGCCGGCAACGGCGAGCCGCTGCGCAAGTAGCCGCGACCGCGCCGCCCCGCTGACTACGGGTGTCCGTGGCCGTCGTGCGGGTTCTTTTCGGGCTGACCTGCGCCGCCGGCGCCGCCAGTGCGCGCCGCGTCCCGCTTCGAGCGGAACTGCTTCGAGCCTTTGCCCATGATCTCTTTCTCGTAGTACTCGGCGCCCGTGACGCCCGAGGCCTCGGCGATCTTGAGCTTCTCGTCGATGATCTGCTTGAACGCGTTCTTCGGGATGCCGCCGCCGACGAACTGGCCGTTGATGAAGAACGCCGGCGTGCCGCTGACCCGGAACTTCTGGAGCTCCTGGGCGTCGGCCGCGAGGCGCTGCTTGCACTCGTCGCCGGTGGCGTCTGCCTTGAGCTTCTGGACGTCGAGCCCGAGGTCAGCCGAGAACTTGAGGATGTTCTCCTCGCCGAGCGTCGACCGATCCTTGCCGCCCGAGGCAGCGTAGGCGCCGAAGCCCTTCTCCCAGAACGCATCCTTCCAAGCCATGAACTTCTTCTGCTTGGCCGCGGCGCAGCCGTACAGGTGCGCCACCTGGACCGTGTCCGGGTGGACGACCATGTTCATGTAGACGACACGAACCTTTCCTTCGTAGTCCTTGACGAGCTCGTGGAGGGTCGAACTGACCCTCTGGCAGTGGGGTCAAGCAAAATCCCAGGCCTCGACGATCGTGATGATCGCGCTGCTCGGTCCCTCGGTCTGTCCCGCCTTGAGCGCGGCCGAGATATCCACCGCGAACACGGCGTTCGGATCGGGCTCGTTCGCTTCCTGAGCGTCCTGCTGCGCCTTCTGCTGCGCGTACACCTTGTTGAGGAACTCGAGTGCCTCGCCGTACTTCGCGATGCTGGCTTCGAGCCGGTGCGTGCGCTCGACGATCGAGGCTTCACCGGGTCCACCTGCGGAGTGCGCACCGGGCTGGTGGGCGGACTCGAGCGCCTTGAGTCGGCTATCGATGCTGCGGAGTGCGGCTTCGGACTCCTCACTCATCGCGCCGCCGGTGGCGAGCCCCGGACTGGAGCCCTTCGCAGCTCCTTCGAGCTTCGAGGGTTGCTTGTCGCAGGCGGCGAACAACATCAGGGCGGCGAGGGCGAAGCGCTTCATCGCCGGGAATCTTGCACGGCTCGTTATCCAGCTGCAAGCAGAGCCTCGACTGGTGTACTGATTCGCTCTCATGCGACGTCCCCCCCTCCTCGTGTTGCTCGTTGCCTGTGGGGGTAGTAGTGATACGCCGGTCGACGCTGCCGACGCCCGGATCGATTCGCCTCCGTCGCAGTGCCAGCCGCTCCCCGCGATGGGGCAGTTCGTACGCCGCCAGGGCAACCCGCGGATGCTCGCCGGCACCACGTTCTCCGACGGCAAGCTCGATCTCTCGATCTCGGATCCCGATGTCCGCTGGGACGCCGCCGCGCAGCGCTACGAGCTGTATTACATGGCCGCGCACGCGATGACGTTCGCCGATCCGAGCATCCAGCAGGTCCGCCACGCGACGAGCCCCGATCGTATGGCGTGGACCGTCGACGATGCGCCGGTCTTCGCGGCGAACCCGGATCTCACCGCCTGGGATCACACGCACGCGGAGACGCCGACGGTCGCGTTCAACCCCGATGCGCCGGCCGAGCGCCGCTACCTGCTCCTCTACTCCGGCGCCTCGCGCACGTTCCCGCATCCCGGCTTCGCGTTCCCCGAGTACTCGATCGGCGCCGCGTTCTCCGCCGACGGTGTCAACTTCACGCGGGTCTCCGCCGCCGACTCGCCGCACGGCAAGGCCGGCCTCGTGCTCACCGGTCCGCAGACCTATCCGAACGCCGTCGGTGCGATCGCCGCCGATCCCGAAGTGGTCTACGTCGACGGCATCTACCACCTGTGGTTCTCGAGCTTCGCGTGTGACGGCGCGACTTGCTCCAACACCACGGACTTCGGCGTCAGCCACGCGACCTCCGCGGACGGCATGACGTGGACCGTGCTCGAGGCCCCGGTGCTCAGCCTGCTCCGCGCCTCCTCGGATCATCGGTCCGGCGGCCAGCAACCCTCGGTGCTCTACGACGCCGAACACTGCCGCTGGGAGCTGTGGCAGACGAGCGATCTCGCCGCCGAGAACGACAACCAGCCGATCGAGTTCAACAACATGGTCGGCGTCTGGCACGCCGAATCCGACGACGCCCTGCAGTGGAACATCTTCTATTCGGGACCGCGTGACCTCGCGTGGAGTCAGACCTCGCCGGCACCGGGCGAGCAGCTCGGGCTGCTCACCGGCGCGGATGTCGCGCAGAACTCGACCGGGCGCCTGATGCTCTACGTCGGCTTCGACGATCAGAACGTGCCGCCCAACTTCTTCTTGCCCGATAGGACACCGACCGGCTTTCGCCCCGGCGTGATGACGTTGAACGTGGCGACGCGCGATCTGCCGTAGTCAGCTGCGCCGCAGATCGGCGACGACGATCCCGCGAGCCGTGAGCCCGAGCTCGAAGCCCGCAGGATCGGCTCGCCAGATCGAATAATCGAGCTCGCTGACCGGGATCACCTGCGCGAGCGTGATCGCCGGAGGCAGCTCGTCGATCGGCAGCCGCAGCTCCCACGCCCGCGGGACGCCGATGAAGGCGTGCGGCAGCCGCTGCGAGAGCTCGCCGGCGGCGAGCGCACCGATCACGTCGCGCACCATGACGTTCGGCTCGGGGAAGAAGCCGGTCTCGCCGAGGTGGAACGCGAGGTTCGCGAGGATCTGGCCGCAGATCTCGCCATCGACCAGCGTCGAGAGGATCAGCTCGACGCGCGGGCGCTCGAAGTCCGACCATTGCTTGTTCGACAGCCCGATCGTGACGTAGGTCCAGTGTCCGTACTCGGGCTGGCGCTCGATCCGACCGACGTCGACCGAGCGCGTCTCGTCGGCGCTGTGGCGGTACGTACGGGTCGAGAACATCCCGAACGCGGTTCGCAGCGCGTCCGCCGCGCGGGTCGAGACCTGGAGCAGCTGCGCGAGGCGGGGAATGCCTTGCGCCATCTCGATCCACGTCGGCTGCAGCGAGAGCGTGCGACGCAGATAGTTCTGCGCGACGACCTTGTTGCCGATGTCGGCGTGGGCAACGGCGCCGCCCCATAACGCCGTCGCGCTGTCCGGGCGTAGCCCGATCGCCTGATCGAACGCACGCGCGGCATCGTGCGCACGCCCGAGGCAGAGCAGCGAGTGACCGAGTCCTTTCCAGGCGATCGCGTGCGGCGGAAACAGCCGCGTCGCCCGCTCGTAGCGCGTTGCTGCGTCCGAATACCTCTCGGCCTGAAACAGCGCGGACGCCTCCTCCACCATGGCGTCGGCTGCGTGCTGACTCATGTCCATGCGCTTACCACGGACGCGCAAGCTGGTATGCTCGGTCGCCCATGAGCGCAGGAGTTGGAGCCGACGTAGAAGCTTTGTGCTCGAAGTGTGGAGACGTCTGGCACGTCGTGGTCGCGAAGGTGGGCGAGCGGATCGTGAAGGTCCAGTGCAAGCAGTGCAGCGGCTATCACCGCTACAAGTCACCGCACGGTGCACCGGCGGCGGCAAAGCTGCCGGCCACCACTCGTCCCGCGAAAGCACCGAAGGAACCGAAGGCCCCGGTCGAGCGATTCGAGAAACCGGCGGTCGCGGCTGATCTCTCGAAGCCGGCGAGGACGTATCGCGCCAGCGAACGCTTCGAGGTCGGCGATCGTGTCGATCACCCGAACTTCGGGCAGGGCGTCATCGAGATCTCCGAGCCCGGCAAGATCACCGTGTTCTTCGCGACCGGCAGGCGTGTGCTGGTGCAGTCGAAGGAAGGCGCGATCGGCGGCGGAGGCCTGACGCGGCCCAAGCCGTTCGACTATTCGAATCCGGCCGGTGGCAAGCCGGTCGGTGAGACCTGACAGAACGTCGGCGAGGTCTCGCTCCCGATCGAGGCGAAGTTTCGCACGTCGAAACAGTCCCACTCGCGACGTTACGCCGCACAAGTAAGACCGTCCCTGCTGCTAGGGTGCGTCCCGTGACGCGACCTCGACGACGACTCGGACTGCTCGGCCCCGCGATCGTGATCGTGGGCGCGCTCGTCGCGGGGGTCGGGGGATGGGCGATCATGACCGGGCGGCCGAAGCCGGGTGAGGTGATCGATACGATCGCGGTCGATGCCAACACGACGCTGATCGTGCGGGCCGAAGCCGGCGGCGAGCGGAACTTCGTCGAGCTCGTGCACGATGGCGAGCTGAAGTGGCAATCGCTGGTGCCGCCGTATGCCGGACGCACGGGTGTGCCGGGGATCGCGTGGGGAATGAACACGGTGACGGTGCGTGTGATCCGCGATCGGCGTGCGGAGATCTTCGCGATCGCGTTGAGCAACGCCTCGAAGCTCGGCGGGTTCAAGCTGGCACCGGGCAAGGGGCCGGTGGTCCGGCAGACGTCGGGTCCGGTGACGCTCACCGATCACGAGCGGTCCTACGAGTTTGTCGCGGGGGTGGGATGGCAACACCTGGTCGCGATCGATCTCGGGACAGGTCAGGGTCTGTGGAAGCAGGACCTGGCAGGCGATCCGATCGAGGATGCAGGGATCGGTGAGGGTGTGGTGTGGATCCGGCAGCGGGGTGTGCGACGGGCGTTTCGCGTACTCGATGGAAGCGAAGAGTCAACGCCTGAACGATCTACGAAGCACCCGTGATTCCTTGAGAATCTTCGAATGTCCACTGTGACGGTGCCGTCACCGGAACGGTATACTTTCGTTCCTCATGTCCGCTGAACGACCATTGGTGTTCGCACCCGACGTATCGGGGGTTCATCGGCTCGAGGTCGTGCCCGAGCCTGCGAGTACCGAACCGCGCGACCGGCCTTCACTGCGAGTGATCGAGCAACCGGGACGGACGCCGCCGGCACCAGGCATCGGCGAGATCACGCCGACCGACCTCGGGGCGCCCGAGCTGTACCTGAACCGCGAGCTCACGTATCTGAACTTCTGCTGGCGCGTCCTCCACGAGGCCGACGACAGCGGTGTCCCGCTACTCGAGCGGCTCAAGTTCATCGCGATCATCAGCTCGAACATCGACGAGTTCTTTCAGAAGCGGATCGGTGGCCTCAAGCAGCAGGTCGGTGCGCAGCTGCACCTGACCACGCCCGATGGACGTACCCCTCAGCAGCAGATCGCCGACTGCATCGAGCTGATCACCGCACTCGAGACCAAGAAGATCTTGCTGCTCGAGAAGGTGCGGAGCGAGCTGCGTGCGCTCGGCGTCTGGATCGCGTCGTACAAGGAGCTCGATCCGAAGGAGCAGGGGTGGGTGCGCGAGCACTACCTGCGCAACATCTTCCCGCTCGTCACGCCGCAGGCGATGGATCCGGCGCACCCGTTCCCGTTCGTGTCGAACCTGTCGCTGAACCTGCTCGTCTCGCTGCGCTACGAGAACGACATGGAGGGGTTGCTCGCGCGCGTCAAGGTCCCCGTCGGCGGTGGCACGTCGCGGTTCTTGCGCATCGGCACCTCACGCACGTTCGTGGATCTGGCGGACGTGATCGCCAACAACCTCGACCTGCTGTTCCCGGGGATGGAGGTCGAGGCGTGCTCGTTGTTTCGCGTCAGCCGCAACGCGATCACCGAGCGCGACGAGGAAGAAGCCGAGGACTTGCTCGAGATGATCGAGGCCGAGCTGCGCGATCGGAAGTTCGCGCCGGTCGTGCGCCTGCAGGTCGATCGCAACATGCAACCGATCCTGCGGGGTCGGCTCGCCGCCGAGCTCGGGCTCGACGAGCAATCCGACGTGTTCGAGGCCGAGGGCATGCTCGGCATGCGCGACCTCATGGAGATCGCCACGCTCGATATTCCCGAGCTTCGCGACCCGCCGCACGCACCGGTGCCACCGGTCGACTTCCTGACCGATGGCAGCCTCTTCCACGCGATCCGCGACGTGAAGCACATGCTCGTGCATCACCCGTACGAGTCGTTTCAGCTGTCGGTCGAGCGGTTCCTGCGCGAGGCGGCCGACGATCCGAAGGTCCGCGCGATCAAGATGACGCTCTACCGGACGTCGAAGGACTCCGAGGTCATCAAGACGCTCGTGCGTGCCGCGCGTAACGGCAAGCAGGTCGCCGTGGTCCTCGAGCTCAAGGCGCGGTTCGACGAGGAAGCGAACATCAAGTGGGCGACGCGAATGGAGCGCGCCGGGATTCACGTGACGTACGGCGTGGTCGGGCTCAAGACCCACACGAAGATCGTGCTCGTGGTGCGCAACGACTTCGACGGCCTGCGCCGCTACGCGCACGTCGCGACCGGCAACTACCACGCCGGCACGGCGCGCCTGTACACGGACCTCGGGCTGTTCACGTGTGACGACGCGATCGGCCGCGACCTGACCGAGCTGTTCAACTACCTCACGACCGGCTACAAGCCGCGCCGCAAGTACCACAAGCTCCTCGTCGCGCCGAAGATGCTGAAGCAGGCGCTGCTCGAGAAGATCGAGCGCGAGATCGCGATCCAGGGCGGCGGCGGTCGCGGCCACATCCAGTGGAAGCTCAACGCGCTCGAGGATGTCGACATCACGCGTGCGCTGTATCGCGCGTCGCAGCGCGGCGTCACGATCGATCTGATCGTGCGCGATACGTGCCGGCTGCGCCCCGGCATCGGTGGCGTGTCCTCGACGATCAAGGTCGTGAGCGTGATCGGCCGGTTCCTCGAGCACGAGCGGATCTACTTCTTCCACAACGGCGGTCGCCCCGAGTACTACCTCGGCTCCGCGGACGCGATGCAGCGCAACCTCGAGAAACGCGTCGAGGTGCTGATCCCGATCGAGGATCCGCGGCTGCAGGGCGAGCTGAGGTACATCCTCGACACGCAGCTCTCGGATCAGCGTGGCGCCTGGGACATGAACCCCGACGGTAGCTACGTCAAGCGCAGCAGCATGGGCGCGAAGCACAGCCAGCAGCAGATGATCGAGCGCACCGAACGCCGGCTCAAAGAAGCGACCCGCTTGCGCCGCCGCAAGGTGCAGGTCACTTCGCGCAAGAAGCGTTAGCCCCGATCACAACGAGTCGCAGACGATCGCCTCGGAGCGCGCCCTCACCTCGACGGTCACCGCCGCGCCGTCGGCGTACTTCTTCCACACCGCCGCGCTCACTTCGCAGCTCTGACCGCCGAGCTCGAGCATGTGCTTCTCGCTCTGCGTCCCCTGCTTCCTCGCACCGAGGGTCTCGGTGTGCTGATCCGGCGGGAGGCCCACGGTCGGCCACGCCGGTACCATCCCGGCGCCCGCCGTCTTGATCCTGTCGACCTCCTGCCAGCCGCGCACCGTGTACGAGCACCAGTCGTCGTTGACGGGCTCGGAGCGGAACTTCGGGGTGCACGTCTTGACCTGCTCGAAGGTGCCGTCCTTCTTGTCGACCTTCTTCATCTTGCAGTCCTCACCGTCGGGGATCTTCTTCGTGGAGCGTTGCTTGATGACGCACGAAACCGACCGCGCATCGCTCGGGACCTCGTTGCGCCACTTGTGGTGAGCGATGTTCTTGTACTCGTCGATGCCGATCGAGCGTTCCCACTTGTGTGCCGAGATCGTCAGCTTCTTCGATACGGTCCGGAAGAACACCATGTACACGATGACGATGATCGCGATGATCGCGGCGATGATGAGGGCCGGGATCCACCAGCGCGTCCGCTGCTTCGGCGCGACCGCCGTGACCACACCCTTGACCTCTTCGCCGCCCGCCGGTGCGCCGCAGTTCGTGCAGTTGTGCGCCTTGGCGCTCTGCGGCGCCTGGCAGTTCGGGCACACGCGGTCCGAGCCTTCGTACTTGTGCCCGTCGATGCGAGTCTGTTCGCCCTCCTTCGGGAAGTACCGCTTGTCCGCGTTCTGCTTCGCCCCACACTCCGGACAGTGGCGCTGGCTCTTGCCGAGCAAGCCCTTGGTCTCGCAGTGGTCGCAGTCCCACAGCATCTCGTAGAAGCCCTCGCTCTGCGTCCGTTCGGCCATAGCCCTGGATGATAGGGGACGGTTTCAACTTACGAAACTTCGTTGGAGGGACGGTTTCAACTTACGAAACTTGCAAGCTCCCACGACCACGAGTGGCCACTTCGACGCACGAGCTCTACGCCCAACCGGATTGCCTGCAAGTTTCGCAAGTTGAAACCGTCCCCCCGCCGCCGAGCGATTGCGAGGACTTGCAGCGGGCAAGTTTCGCAAGTTGAAACCGTCCCTACTCGAGATCCGCGGCCCAGTCCTTCGTGTCGACGAGCTCGCCCTCGCTGGCCTCGAGCGGAGCCTTGCTGAGCTCCTCGGCAACGAGCGAGGTGAGCTTGTTGATCTCGTCCTTGACCAGGGCGTCGATCAGCGTCGCCTTCGGCGAGGCACGCAGCGCACGGTCCGCGCGGATCTCGCGCACGGCCATCGCGACGTCACGGGATGTGGCCTTCATCTCGCGCGAGAACAGGAACCCGGAGAGCGCATCTCCGAAGTCTGCCGCACTCTCGTAGCGCTGGTCGCGATCGCGGGCGAGCGCCTTGCGCACGATGCCATCGAGCTCGAGATCGACGTTCGGGTTGAGCGCGATGATCGAGGGAATGCGAGCCTGACGCACGAGCTCGACCGTCGCGTGAGGGCTGTCGGCGAGGAACAGCCGGCGCTCGGTGAGCATCTCCCACAAGATGATGCCGAGCGCGAAGACATCGGCGCGAGCATCGACCTCGAGGCCGAGCGTGGTCTCCGGCGCGAGGTAGCTGAACTTGCCCTTGACCACGCCCTCGTCGGTGCTCTCGACCTGGCTGTTCGCCTTCGCGAGGCCGAAGTCCACGACCTTCACCTCGCCGTTCTTCGACAGCATGATGTTCGGCGGCGAGACGTCGCGATGCACGATGTGCAGCGGCTCCCGCGTCTCGGGGTGTTCGAGCACGTGCGCGTAGTGGAGGCCCTTGCAGCTCTCGATCAGGATGTGGAGCGTCAACGAGATGTTGGCGCTTCGGGTGTTCTGGATCTCGTGCTGGATGTGCGCCTTCAGATCGCAACCGTCGACGAACTCCATCACGAGGAAATACGTTCCGTCCTCGGCCTTCGAGATGTCGAAGACCTGGACGACATTCGCGTGCTGGAGGTTCAACGAGAGGCGCGCCTCGTCGAGGAACATCGCGACGAATTGCGGGTTCGAGGTCAGGTGCGGCAGGACGCGCTTGATCGCGACCGACTTCTTGAAGCCCTGGACGGTCTCGGCGATCCCGCGAAATACCTCCGCCTGCCCGCCACCACCGAGTCGCTCGAGGATCTTGTAGGAGGTCTGCATCGCCTGCCGACCAGCGTCGGACGGAGCCTCTGTGGTGTCAACTTGCCTGTGGGTAGGTGCGGCGGGCCCCAAAGCTAGCCACTCGACGGGTATGCGCGACCGACCTCACACACTACAGTCAGGTCATGGCCAGCGATCTGACTACTCCAACCGCGTACGGCGCGTGCCGTTCGCGCTCGCGAGGCCCTCGATCGTGAGCGGTGGCGGTGGCGGTGGCGGTGGCGGCGGTGGCGGCGGTGGTGGTGGTGGTGGTGGCGGCGGTGGTGGCGCCAACGAGAAGCAAGGCGGCCAGAAGGACCCGCACAAGGCCGCCAACCAGCCTCCTCCACCCGAGAAGGTCAACTGGCGCAATTACCTCGGGGTCTTCAAGTACAGCCGGCGAGCGATCGCGCTGGTGTGGGCCACCAATCGGGCACTCACGATCGGCCTGGCGCTCGGCAGCCTCGTGGCCGGTCTCTTGCCGGGCGGGATCGCGTGGGTCGGCAAGCACCTGATCGATTCGATCCTCGCGGCCGCGAGGCTGCAGACGCTCGACACGCGCGACACCGCGATCGAATGGGTCGGCATCGAGCTCGGGCTCGTGATCGCGCTCGCGATCGTCACCCGGCTGCTCGGCATGATGCGGAACCTGCTTCGCCAGCAGCTCGGACAGAAGATCAACGTCGAGATCCTCGAGAAGGCGCTGACGCTCGAGCTCACGCAGTTCGAGGACTCCGAGCTCTACGACAGCCTGACGCGTGCCCGGCGCGAGGCCTCGTCGCGGCCGCTGTCGCTGGTCTCGCAGACCTTCGAGCTCGCCCAGAGCGTGGTGACGCTCGTCGGGCTCGGCGCGCTGCTCGCCGCGTTCTCGCCGATCGCGCTCGCCGTGCTGATCGCCGCGGCGATCCCGCCGTTCATCGCCGAGCTCAAGTTCTCGGGTGACGCGTTCCGGCTCTCGCGCTGGCGCACGCCGGAGTACCGCGAACAGATCTACGTCGAGCAGGTGGTCGCGACCGAGACCCACGCGAAGGAGGTCAAGCTGTTCGGGCTCGGCCCGCGATTCCTCGCGCGCTACAAGGCGATCTTCGACAAGATCTACGCGGGCGATCGCTCGATCACGATCCGGCGAGCGGTGTGGAACATCATCCTCGGTACGATCGGCACGATCGCGTTCTACAGCATGTACCTGTGGATCGCGCTCGCCGCGATCGAGGGCAAGGCGAACGGCGGGATCTCGATCGGCGAGATGACGATGTACGCGATCGTCTTCAAGCAGGCGCAGTCTGCGATGGCGAGCGCGCTCGGCGACATCGGCGGGATGTACGAGGACAACCTGTACCTCTCGAACCTCTACGAGTTCCTCGACACGCCGACGATGGCGCCGAGCGGCACCGAGACCAAGGGCACCAGGCCGGGCGATGGCGTGCGGTTCGAAGCGGTGTCCTTCGCCTACCCGGGCTCGCGCGAGCTCGCGCTCGACGGGATCGACCTGCACATTCCGCCCGGCAGCAAGCTCGCGATCGTCGGCGAGAACGGCTCGGGCAAGACGACGCTCATCAAGCTCCTGACCCGACTCTACGAACCCACCGAGGGCCGCATCACGCTCGATGGCCTCGACCTGCGGAAGTGGTCGCAGCCCGATCTCCACCGCCGGATCGGCGTCATCTTCCAGGACTTCGTCAAGTACCAGCTCACCGTCGGCGAGAACATCGGCGCCGGCGACGATCGGGCCTACGAGGATCGCACGCGGTGGGACGATGCCGCCGAGCGCGGCCTGGCCAAGCCGATCATCGAGCAGCTTCCGGACCGCTACGACACCCGGCTCGGACGCTGGTTCAAGGGCGGCCGCGATCTCTCGATCGGCCAGTGGCAGAAGATCGCGCTCGCACGCGCGTTCATGCGCCGCGACGCCGACGTGCTGGTCCTCGACGAGCCGACGGCGTCGATCGATGCCGAGGCCGAGGTCAAGATCTTCGAGCGCTTCCGCGAGCTCACCGACGACAAGATCGCGATCGTCATCTCGCACCGGTTCTCGACCGTGCGCATGGCAGATCAGATCATCGTGCTCAACCACGGCCGCATCATCGAGCGCGGCTCGCACGACGAGCTCGTCGCCGAGGGCGGCCGCTACGCGACGTTGTTCAACCTGCAGGCGCAGGGCTATCGCTGACGCTCACGGACACGTGATGCGCGCGAACGTGAACGGCAGCTCGCGATAGCTGAACGTCGTGGTCGTGACGTCGATCTGATACGTCGGCGGCTCCTCGCCGAAGTTGAACGTCAGCGCATCGCCCGCGACGCTGAACGTCCCGGTCTGCCAGCCGGTCTCTCCGTTCACGACGCGCGCGTCGACCGTGCGATCCTCGTGGAATCGGTACTGCACCGTCTCGAGGCCTTGCGCGCCTTCCCAGCAGCCAAGCAGCGCTTGTTCCTCCGGGAGGAGTCCGGAGACCGGCTGATCGGCACAAGCAACGAGCAGGGGAAGCGCGAGCAGTAGACGCATGTTCGTCACGGACGCAGCATCGGTCGTGCCACGAGTAACCTCGCGGCATCACGGGCCACGCTCACGGATTGTCGAACCTCGGCCCTGCGGCGCACTCGGATTTCTGACCATGACGGGCGTGTGACAGCGAGTGGAGTCGGCCACTTGTCACGACGTGCTTGTCTTTGCGAGCGAGAGGCTCTAGTGATTGCCCCTGCTCGCGAGCCGTTGTCTCGTTCGCGAGCGTTTCCATCCCACCGGGAGCTGGCAAGCTTGCCAGTGAAGAGTCATGGCCGAGTACGATCTGATCGAGACCGAGGGCGTGCCCATCAAGGCGTGGACCCGCGGCGTCACCATCGAAGCAGCAGCGCGCAAGCAACTCGAGAACGTTGCTCGCTTGCCGATCGTGTTCCGTCACGTCGCGGTCATGCCCGACGTGCACTTCGGGATCGGCGCGACCGTCGGCAGCGTCGTCCCGACGATCGGCGCGATCATTCCTGCCGCCGTCGGGGTGGATATCGGTTGCGGGATGATGGCGGTCGAGACGTCGCTGGTCGCGACCGCGTTGCCGGACTCCCTGAAGGCGCTGCGGCTCGCGATCGAGCATGCCGTGCCGCACGGCCGTACGCAGAACGGTGGGCGCGGTGATCGCGGCGCGTGGCACGAGGTGCCGTCCGGCGTGGCCGAGGCCTGGAAGGGCCTCGCTCGCGAGTACAAGGAGCTCGCCGAGCGGCACAAGCGGATCGGCGATGGCAACGACCTGAACCACCTCGGCACGCTCGGCACCGGCAACCACTTCATCGAGGTCTGCCTCGACGAGCGCGATCACGTGTGGTTCATGCTGCACTCGGGCTCGCGTGGGGTTGGCAACCGCATCGGCAGCTACTTCATCGAGCTCGCGAAGCGCGACATGCAGCGTCACATCAGGAACCTGCCCGACAAGGACCTCGCCTACCTCAGCGAAGGCACGGAGCACTTCGACGATTACGTCGCCGCGGTGAGCTGGGCGCAGCGCTATGCGATGACGAATCGCCAGCTGATGATGGAAGCGGTGATCGAGGCTGCGAAGTCGGAGGACTGCGGCCTGCCTCCGTTCGAGCTCGGCGAGACGGCGGTCAACTGTCACCACAACTACGTCGCGAAGGAGCACCACTTCGGCAAGGACGTGTTCGTCACGCGCAAGGGTGCGGTGCGCGCGCGGCTCGGCGATCTCGGCATCATCCCGGGCTCGATGGGTGCGCGCAGCTACATCGTCAGCGGCAAGGGCGAGCCGCAGTCGTTCTCGTCGTGTAGCCACGGCGCCGGGCGCGCGATGTCACGCGGCGAGGCGAAGCGGCGGTTCACCGTCGAGGATCACGTCAAGGCGACCGAGGGTGTCGAGTGCCGCAAGGATGCCGACGTGATCGACGAGACGCCGATGGCGTACAAGCCGATCGAGCAGGTGATGGCGGCGCAGGCGGACCTCGTCGAGATCGTGCACGAGCTGCGGCAGGTCGTGTGCGTGAAGGGGTAGTCGAGATCGACGGCAGTCGCGGCGAGGGCGGAGGGCAGATCCTCCGCACGTCGCTCGCGCTGTCGATGATCACGGGTCGCCCGCTCGTGATGCGGAACATCCGCGCCGGCCGCGCGAAGCCGGGGCTGCGACGCCAGCACCTGACGTGTGTCCAGGCGGCGGCGCAACTCTGTAACGCGGCCGTGCGCGGTGACAGCGTCGGCTCGCAGCAGCTCGAGTTCACGCCCGGGCCGCATCGGACCGACGAGCTCGAGCTGACGAGCGACATCGGGACCGCCGGCTCGACCACGCTCGTCGTGCAGACGATCCTCGTGCCGGCGATCGTCGCCGGACGCCGGCTGCGGGCCACGGTGATCGGCGGCACGCACAACCCGATGGCCCCGCCGTTCGACTTCCTCGATCGCGTGTTCGTGCCGCAGCTGCGCGCGATGGGCGCCGACGTGACGCTGGCACTGGATCGCTACGGCTTCGTGACCGGTGGCGGTGGTGGGAAACGAGACTTCTACGATGCTCCTACAGCAGCTCGCGGCCAGCTCGTCGTCACGGTCGGTCCGGGGGCGCTGCGCCCGATCACGATCGTCGAGGCCGGCCCGATCACGGGACGTCATGCCGTCGCGATCCTCGCGCGGCTGCCGACGCACGTCGGCGATCGCGAGCTCGGCGTGGTACGCGAGCGGCTCGGCTTCGCGCCCGTCGAGTGCGAGATCCGCGAGGTCTCGGACGGTGGGCCGGCGAACCTCTTGATGCTCGAGGTCGAGCGCGGCCCGCACACGCGCGAGCTCGTCACCTCGTTCGGCGAGCAGGGCCTGCGGGCCGAGCTGGTCGCCGCGCGGGCCTGCGACGAGCTCGCGGCGTTCCTCCGCGCCGGCGTCCCGGTGGGCGCACACCTCGCAGATCAGCTGCTGCTGCCGATGGCCGTCGCCGGTGGCGGGCGGTTTCGCGCGGCGCCGCTCTCGCTCCACGCGACCACGAACATCGACACGATCCAGCGGTTCCTCGACCTCCCGGTTCGGGTCGAGCCCGATGGCGACGCGGTGGTCGTCACCGTGGGATCCCCGCCGGGGTAAGCTCGTTCGATGCGTGGACCGGCGCCCTCGATCGTGTGTCCGCGCTGCGCGCTCGCGGCGCCGCCGTCGCACACGATCCAGAAGTTCACGACGTGCACCGGCTGCGGCCTGTCGTTCGACGCCGCGCCGCGCGAGCGTCAGGTTGCGCGCAGGCGGCCTCCCACGATCCCGACGGAGCCCGCGGACCCCGAGCCGAAGCGCAAGCCCACTGCGCTGAGCGCGCTGCAGATCATCGGTGCGCTCCTCGCCGTGTTCGCAGCGGGGACGATCTGGTACGAGTGCAGCCCGCGCAACCGAGCCAAGCGCGAGCGGCTCGACCAGCTCCAGCAGCAAGCCGAAGACGACCATCGGCGGCGCATGGATCGGCTCGAGTCGCTGCGGATGCCGGTGATCAAGACCGGCCTCGCGTCGTGCGACAAGCTGAACACGCGGCTCGCGAGTGCCCATGGCTGTGCGAGCGACGAGGTCGGCGCCGAGCTACGAAAGGAGATCGACCGCGCCCTCCTGACCATGGGAACCGCCAAGAGCGCCGACGTGGGCTGCGCCGCGGCCCTCGCGTGGATCGAGACGTCGCGAACGCGGCTCGACTGCAAGTAACCCTGCCTGCACGAGCTACAGTGCGGGCATGGCGGATACACGTTCTCCGTTGATCGCGCTCGGTGCGCTCAATGCCGCGATTGCCGTCGCGGCCGGTGCGTTCGCGGCGCACGGCCTGCGCGATCGACTCGAGGCTCGCGCGCTCGAGGTGTTCGAGACCGGCGCTCGCTATCACTTCTATCACGCGCTCGCGATGATCCTCGTCGGAGTGATGGTCCTGCGCGGTGCGAGCACCGCGGGCTGGCTGTTCCAGGGCGGGATCGTGGTGTTCTCGGGCTCGCTCTACGCGCTCGCGCTCACCGACGTGAAGATCCTCGGTGCGATCACGCCGCTCGGCGGGCTCGCGTTCCTTGCCGGCTGGTCGTGGCTCGCATGGTCCGCGTGGCGAGGCTAGCTGAGTGTCACCGAGAACTTCATGCCGGCTGCGGTCAACGTGGCCCTGATCCGCTCCATCGCGTCACCGGCGAACCCGCCGTAGTGCGCGACCGAGGTCCACGGCCGCAGGTGCAGCTTCACCGTCGACTCGGTGACCGCGGCGACCTCGATCGTCGGAGCCGGGATCGCCTCGACGCGCTCGTCGGCGGCGACGACGTCCTCGAGCAGCTGCTTGATGCGCTGGAGCTCGCCCGCGTCGGTCACGGTGACGACGAGATCGACCCGGCGGCGCCCGAGCACGGTGAGGTTCTCGATCGGTTGCGAGATGATCTGGCCGTTCGGGATCGTGATCTCGCGGTTATCCTCGGTGACGAGGATCGTGTGGAACACCTTGATCGCCTCGATGCGGCCCAGGTACTTGCCGATCACGACCAGGTCGTTGGCCTTGTACGGCCGCAGCACGATCAGCATCACGCCGGCGGCGAAGTTCGAGAGCGAGCCCTGCAGCGCGAGCCCGACCGCCAGGCCCGCGGCGCCGAGCACGGCGATGACGGCGGTGGTCTCGATGCCGATCGCGTCGAGCGCGGCGATCGCGACCGCGACGATCATCACCGAGTACACGATGTCGTGCAGGAAGCTGCGTAGCGCGAAGTCGAGCCTCGTCGTCTCCATCATCCGGTCGAACGCCTTGACCAGCTGGCGCGCGACCAGCCGACCGACGTAGAAGATCGCGACCGCGACGACGATCCGGACGCCGAGCGGCAGCAGGAACGCCTTGGGGTACAGCTTCGCGGCGGCTTCGAGGTACTCGACGAACATGATGGCCTGGCTTTCTGGTGGCTACCGAGCCCACGGTGGCGGATTTAGGGCCTTCGACAGGTGCTCGAGGAACAGCGCGAGTCGCGGCGGCAGGTTCTGGCGCGCCGGATACACCGCGCTGACATCGATCGCGCGACCGCGCCATTCAGGCAACACGGTGACGAGCGCGCCCTGCGCGATGTCGACATTGACCATGAAGTCGGTGAGCAGCGCGATGCCGGCGCCTGCGAGCACCGCGTCGCGAACCGCGCTGACGTTGTTGCTCGCGAAGTGTGCCGGGCGCCCGAACTCGAACGTCGCGTCGCCTTCCTGGAGCGTCCAGCTCTGCGTGCGCGGGCTCGGCGTGAACAGGACCCGGTCGTGCGCGTCGAGCTCCTCGACGGTGGCCGGCGTCCCGCGGCGAGCGAGATACGACGGCGCCGCACACAGCAACCCGTCGACCCTGCACAGCCGGCGCGCGATCAGCGTCGATTCGGGGAGCGGGCCGAACCGCACGGCGACGTCGAACCCCTCCTCGATCAGATCGACGATGCGATCGGTCGCCTCGAGCTCGATGTTGATGTCGGGGTGTGCCGCGAGGAACTCGGCGAAGATCGTGCCGAGGTAGCGCATCGAGAGATCGATCGGGGCGGTGACGCGCACCCGCCCGCGCGGCGTGGCCTGCATGTCGGTGACGAGCTGCTCGGCCGCGGCGAGGTCGGCGACGATCCGCGCGCAGCGCTCGTAATAGGCCTGCCCGACGTCGGTGAGCGCGAGCTTGCGCGTAGTGCGCTGGACGAGCCGAACCCCGAGCCGCTCCTCGAGCTGCGCGAGCTTGCGACTGACGGTGGACTTCGGCAGCCCGAGTTGCTCACCGGCTCCGGTGAAGCTGCGAGTCTCGACGACCTTGGTGAACACGACGATGTCGTTGAGATCCATGCGCGCAGATTCTAGCCGGCGTGCTATCGGTTGACCGTGGGTCGACTCGGCGAATTGACCGCCAAGGTAGACGCGTTCTTTACCCGCGTGGAGCTGCGTCACGGCGCCGACATGCAGTGCGGGACCGGCTGCTCCGATTGCTGCCACGTCCGGCTCTCGATCACCGGCGTCGAGGCGGCCGCGATCCGAGCGCTCGTCACCAGCTGGCCCGGCGAGCGCCGGCGAGCACTGGGCGCCGGCACGAACCCCGATCACTGTGCCGCACTCGATGCCGCCGGCCGGTGCCAGGTCTACGCGGCCCGCCCGCTCGTCTGCCGCTCGCACGGCGCGCCGATCCGCATGCGCGCAGCCTCGCTGCCGGTCGTGCAATCGTGCTTTCGCAACTTCACGCACACCGAGCCCGATGCCGACTGCGTCCTCGATCAGGCGACCCTGTCGGCGATGCTCCTGGCGGTCGATCGGGACGCCGGCGGCGACGGTTCGCGAGTCGAGCTCGCGAGCCTGGTCGCCGAGCTGACGGCGACCTGATAGATTGCGCGCCCTCATGCACTCGCACGTCGTGGCGCTCGATCATCCGCGGTTCCAGAAGGTCTGGGCCTCCATCTTCACGCGCCGCCTCGTCGCGGACTGCATGACCCATCAGTGCTCGATGATCGATACGCACAGCGAGAAGCTCGACGCGTGCTGCCAGTACGGCTGCGACGTCGACCTCGCCGAGCGTGAAGCGATCCTCGCCCGCACCGCCGACATCCGTCCCCTCCTCCGTGCCGAGGTCGCGAGCGCTCCCTGGTTCGACGACGAGATCGAGGAGGACCCCGACTATCCGTCGGGCAAGGTCGTTCGTACCGAGGTCGTGAACGACGGCTGTATCTTCCTCGCACACGACCGCCGCGGCTGTGCGATCCACCGCGCCTCGCTCGAGCAGGGCTGGGACTTTCGTGGCGTGAAGCCGGCGATCTGCCGCCTGTTCCCGCTGTCCTACGAGGAAGACTCGATCGTGATCGCCGACGAGTACCTGGAGTACTCGTGCGCGCACGTCGACGGTCCGACGCTGTACCGCATCACCCGCGAGACGCTCGGCGAGTTGTTCGGTGCCGACCTCGTCACGGCACTCGACGCGGTGGAGCGCCAGGTCCTCGCCGACGAGCCGGTCCGCCTCAAGGTACTGTAGCCCACGGGTTCGTGCCTTAGCCCACGGCTTCTGGCACGAGGTGCGACGCGTCCCACCTTTCGGGCGGGCTCGTAACTTCGCGGCACGCTTCGTCCTCGAAGAATGCTGCGACGAATCCGCGGTGACGCCTCACTAGCACTTGCATGAAGGCACTGATCAACTTCCTGATGCTCGCGACGATCTTTACGGGCTGCGGTGGTGACGATGGAATCGACTCCAACGAGGAGGCGCGGCGCGCGTACCTGGGGCTCGATGGATCGATCGCGCAGTCGATCACGCTGGGCTTCGCCGGGTTCAACACGGCACAGAGCGCGAACATCTCGCCGCAGAGCTCACCGGGAGTCGCGGCCGGCACGTTGACCGTCACCGGACAGGTCGATCAAGGATCCTCGAACAACAAGGGCATGCGGCTCCGCGTCGGCATGGTCGCGTACACCGATGGCCCGTTCCTCATCAACGAGGACGGCGACACGATCGTCGTGACCTACGATACCGACGTCGATCCGGCACTCCAGCCGTTCCTGAGCCTGTCGCTGAAGAACATCCCGACCGGCACGCTCGAGGGTACGCTCATCGGCACCTACCTGATGACCGATGGCATCGAGGGCGAGGCCGAGCTGAACCTGACGATCAGCGGGACCCTGCAGGATGGCGGCGGCGGCGCCGTGATCCGAGCGCCCGGCACGACGCGCGTGACCGGGACGGTCGTGACGCCGAACGACGGCACGTTCGACGTCGACGTGACGATCTAGAACCAACGCTCGCTGGTTGGCGCGCGCATTCGATATTCGATCAGAAGGAACGCCAGGGTCGCCACAAGAGTCGGGTAGCCCCGGTTTCCCGAGGCCCCCACAGATCCGGACGTGCAGATTTCCCGCATCCGGCTCTTCGAAGAACACGTT
>Ga0299915_10000650_pt1 | contig 26039 bp, 21 predicted proteins | sample RVTome_13_FD_200263 | JGI IMG/M metagenome (GOLD analysis project Ga0299915, IMG submission 200263) | Soil microbial communities from uranium-contaminated site in the Upper Colorado River Basin, Wyoming, United States - RVT92D227 (version 2) ... | reverse complement strand
TGAGCAGATATACCGATAGTCGCGGGAAATCACTACGTTAGGCAGAGTCGCAGCATATTTCGTTAGCTCTTCCACATCAACCGTGCCAGCGATGTTCAACCCGCAGTGACAGATGTAAACTCCGATTCTTTTCTCATTTTCCATATGCACAGTCACCTTCTAACTACAGTCTTCCGCATAATCTCGTACAAAATCACTCTCCCCTGGTGGGAGACGGTCAGGATGAGGGTGAACTCTGCAAGTTTTTCTTTTCTCTCTCTAACTCCCTCATGCCAGAATAGGGGCTATTTAATTTTGATTCCGCGCTCATTCTGGGCATTTTGGAAGCCTTTCACCAACCGCTTGTTTCGTAGCTTTGGCAATCGGCATTTATCGTTATAATTCCTTAGCTATACAAAGCTTCTACCTGAGCTAGAATTTGCTCATCAGTGAAGTGGTGCATGGCAATAGCTCCTGAAGGGCAGGCAGCACCACAGGTGCCACAACCCTTGCATACTGCTTCATTGATATGGGACACCCTCTTCCCATCTCTAGGCTGAAGCTCAATAGCCTGAAAGGGGCACAAGACTTCGCAAACCCCACAGCCTGAGCATTCATCCTCATTGACAAATGCATTTATTGCCTCAGCCTTGACATAGCCCATTCTCAGGGGACCGGCTGCTTTTGCAGCAGCAGCATAGGCTTGAGAAACTCCTTCAGTTACATCTGTAGGCCAGCGTGCTGAGCCACAGATATAAATTCCGTCCATGGCAAACTCTACAGGGCGGAGCTTTAAGTGTGCTTCCAGGAGGAAACCAAACTCATCTAAGGAGACTTTAAGCATTTTGGAGATATTTTGGTTATCCTCGGCAGGAATAAGAGGAGTAGTTAAAACAAGCATATCACAGGGAAGTTCTATTTCCCTTCTCCATAATTCATGGTATACCTTTATCTTTTCAACCTTTTCATCTCCTATAACTTCGGGAGGCCTTTCTAAGCTATATCTAATGAATCTAACCCCTAGCTCCATGGCTTTTCGATAATAGTTCTCGAAGTCTACACCATAAGTCATGAGGTCTCGGTGCAATATCCAGACCTTTGCCTTTGGATTCGATTCTTTAATAAGGAAGGCGTTTTTAATTGCCGTCATGCAGCAGATTCTGCTGCAATAAGTTCTCTCAGGAACCCGGGCTCCCACACAATTGACCATTACAACATTCTGACCCAAGGATTCCCCTCTCTTCATTCGCTCCTCTAGTTCCAGTTGAGTGAGTACATTGGTCATCTTCCCATAGCCATATTGACCCGTCGGTTTTAACACGTCAGCTCCGATGGCCACTATAATGGTACCCACATTGAATTTGCTCTCCTCTCCCTTCCCATCCAGATAAACATCGAAGTTGCCTATAAAGCCGGTTACTTGTTTTACTTTGGACGAGAGATAAGTCTTGATCTTGGGATGGCTTTTAACCTGTTCAATAAGTAGTTTGTTTAACTTCGTTGCCTCTTGATTCGTGGGAAAAAGTTTATGAATACTGCGAAGAGTCCCCCCAAGTTCTGGCTCCTTCTCCACTAAATGAACATCAAAACCCTGCCTGGCCAGGTTTAAGGCTGCCTCCATCCCAACAATTCCTCCACCAATTACCAATGCCGAAGGAGCCACCTTTATTTCAATCTCCTCCAATGGCTCCAGCAACCTGGCTTTGGCCACCCCCATCCTTATCAGGTCTTTAGCCTTTTCCGTAGCTTTCTGAGGCTCACGCATATGCACCCAGGAACATTGGTCTCTTATGTTAACAAACTCGAAAAGGTATTTGTTCAAGCCCGCTTCCTCACAAGCAGCTCGGAAGAGCGGCTCATGGGTTCTAGGAGTACAGGAAGCTACTAGGACTCGATTTAAATTGTATTCCTTTATCCCTTTCTTAATTGCTGAAATCCCTTCCTCAGAACAGGTGAATAAATTGCGCTCGGCATGCACTACGTTTGGTAGCTGTTTGGCATATTCAACAACGTCCGGGACGTTGACATATGCCCCGATATTTATGCCACAATGACAAACAAAAACTCCGATACGAGGTCCTTCCACTTTACTTGCCTCCTGCTATAGCTTCAGCAGCTCTGCCTGCTGCCCCCGAGGCCTGGGTTACTGAGTCCGGGATATCACGAGGACTATGGACATAGCCACAGGCAAAAATGCCCGACCTTGTAGTATCCAGCGGTTGTAGCAATTTATCTGGAACCTCTACAAAGCCATCTTCGCTTAACTCTATACCGAGTATTTTCGCCAAATCTTTGGTGATTTGAGGAACCATGGCTTGGGCAAGAACCACTAGTTCCGCCTCAAAGCTCTTTATCGCTCCGCTGGTGGTTTCCTCATACCAAATAATAGGGTTATCATTCTCAGGATTAACTTCAATCCTGCCGGGACGCCCTCTGATATAAGTCACATTGTATTCCTTTTTAGCCCGGGCAATGTATTCCTGGAACCTTTTACCTACAGCTCTCATATCCATGTAGAAAATGGTGGATTTTGTCCCCGGATGATGCTCAAAAGCCAGCATTGCCTCCTTGGTGGCATGCATGCAGCAGACACTGGAGCAATAAACTTTATTCCTGAAATCGCGAGAGCCGACACATTGGATAAAAGCTATATTCTCAGGTATCCTGCCACCCGAAGGACGCCTGAGTTCTCCCATAGTGGGTCCGGAGGCAGCAGTCAACCTCTCAAATTCCATGGCAGTAATCACGTTCTTTATTTTTCCATAGCCGTATTCTGTTAGCGATGAAATATCGTATAAGCCGAGTCCTGAAGCGAGGATTATCGCGCCTACCTTTAGTGTAATGTTTTCATCCTGCATCGTATAGACTATCGCTTTTGGCTCACATCGACGTTCACATTCATGGCATTCTATGCATCCTTCTATTTGTCCGGCAAGACAGCGTGAAGCTTCCTCTATGGCTTCCTCTAGAGAATATCCCAAAGCCACTTCACGGGAGTCCTGCACCCTTTCCTTAACAGGTTCTTCCCTCATCTCTACCTTATTTCTGGAAGGAAAGCGCCGTTTGCAGTCCTCTACCTCTTCCTGGGAAAATTTCTCTGGTTCCTTTACCGGTTCCTCCCCTTCGAGAGGTTGTCCATTCAAATATTGGTGGATAGAGCGAGCTGCTTTTTTCCCTGCTGCAATAGCATCAATCACAAAAGCAGGTCCGGTTACCACATCACCTCCGGCAAATACTCCTTCAATATTGGTCGCCCCTGTCTTGGCATCGATTTCTATCGTGCCTCTCTTGGAAAGTGAAACTCTCAACTCCTTAACAAAATCTGTTTCTGGAGCCTGTCCCAATGCCGCAATCACTGTATCCACGGGAATAGTAAATTCAGAACCCTTGATGGGGATGGGGCGAGGACGACCACTGGCGTCTGGTTCCCCAAGCTTCATCCGCACACATTCCATTTTGGCAAGTTTTTTGTTCTCGGCAGAGAAGCGGCTTGGAGTGGTCAGGAACTCAATCTTTATTCCTTCCTTTTCTGCTGCTGTTACTTCTTCCTCGGAAGCTGGCATCTCAGCGCGCGAACGACGATAAACAATGGTTACCTCTTTTGCTCCTAGTCGCTTTGCTGTGCGGGCACAATCGATAGCTGTATTACCTCCACCAATCACCACTACTTTCTTTCCAACATTTACCTTTTTCCCGAGACTTACAGCACGGAGAAATCCTATTCCCTCCATTACTCCGGGAATATCTTCACCCTCCACTCCAAGCTTCATACCACCGTGTGCTCCCACAGCGACGAAAATAGCATCGTAGTTTTTTTTCAATTGTTCGAGGGCAATATCTTTACCAACCTGAACGCCCGTTTTTATCTCCACGCCAAGCTTCTGGATGTAGCCTATCTCCTGGCGTAAAATTTCCTTGGGAAGGCGATATTCGGGTATGCCAACACGAAGCATACCTCCAGGTTCAGGAAGAGCTTCAAAGATAGTTACATTGTGACCCTTTAGGGCAAGGTCATTAGCAGCGGCAAGACCTGCAGGACCTGAGCCTACAACCGCTACCTTTTTATCTGTTTTTGCAACTACCGGGAACTCAAGTTCTTCGATATTCCATTGGTCTCCGGGAACCCTCTTAAGATCGCGAATACAAATTGGCTCATCTATTTGCCCGCGATTACAGGCTTCCTGGCAAGGGGCATAGCATACCCGCCCAACACATGCAGGCAGGGGATTTGTCTCTCTTATGAGCTTATAAGCTGCTTTAAACTGTCCTTCGGCAATGAGCTTGATGTACCCGGGCACATTAGTATGGACGGGGCAAGCATCCATACAGGCCGCTTTACAAGGGCGCTCTTCTCTTTTGTCTATAACACATTTCTTAGGAACAGCCTGGGGAAAGAACAGGTATATGGCCTTTCTTTTTCCAATCCCCTGATCGAATTCGTTTGGTATAATGACGGGGCATCCTTCCACACAGAGGCCACATCCTGTACATTTGTTCCAATCAACAAAAGACGCCTTTTTCTTTATCCTGACCTTGAACTTCCCTATTTCTCCAGAGACCTTTTCTATTTCAGAATAAGTTAGGAGCTCTATATTGGGGTGGGAATTGGCCTCAATCATCTTGGGGGCCAGGATACACATGGCACAATCATTAGTAGGGAAGGTCTTATCCAGTTGTGCCATTCTTCCCCCGATGCTGGGCGACTTTTCCACCAAATATACTTTAAAGCCCATATTAGCTAGGTCAAGTGAAGCCTGAATCCCGGCTATGCCACCACCGATTACCAAGACCGATTTCTGTTCGTTTTTCCCATCCATTCTTAGACTCCCATAGCATTGGCTACCAGATTAACCAAATCCATAACCTCCATTTTTATATCAGGACCTTTCTCGGCACCTTTATCCACCATAGCGCACTTAAAATGGATTTGGCATTTGGGGCAGGATGTAACCAGCAGTTCAGCGCCAGTGGCCTTGGCTTCAAGCAAGCGCTCTATTCTTATCTGCTTGGAGTAAGAGCTGCAGTTAGTCCAGGCACTGGTGCCGCAGCAGATGCTTTCTTCGCCGCTATGTTCCATTTCAATTAGTTTTATCCCCGGGATAGCCTTTATTATTTCCCTGGGCGGTTCATAAATCCCCAGATGTCTTCCCAGCCGGCAAGGGTCTTGGTAAGTCACCCTTTTGACCTCAGGATTGCTTCCCCCTTGTTTCACTCGGGGTCGCAATGATAGCTTAGAGAGGTTTTGAGCTAGAAGCTCGGTGATATGCACTGGCTCACAGTCAAGCTTCACATACTGGGGATAGTCAATCTTGAACGTCCGGTAGCCCTCAGGACAAGAGAAAACTATCTTTTTGGCACCAGCTTCCCTTATCATTTCGGCATTGAGCTGAGCCAGCTTCTTAAATGTCTCGGTATCCCCGGTCCATAAGAGGTCATGTCCACAACATCTCTCGTTAGGAAGCAACATAGGCTCTATCCCTAAAGCATTGAGTATTTTGATGCTGTTTCTGGCAATATTTACTGGGCTCACCTCAATATCCTGGAAAACTGGCTCAAGATAAGGAGCGCAGCCCACAAAATACAATACCTCGCTCTTCTGCGAAGTGCGACAGCCATCGAGCCAATCCAGCCGTTTCTGCTTAATGTCGGAGCGAGATATAAGTTTCATCAACGAGAAAAGAATCCCTGAATGTGTACAATCGCCATGCTCACCCTGGCTAGAAGCCAGATTCCTTACCTTCTGTGTAAACACAGGATAATCAACGTCTGAGGGGCAGAGATGAGAGCAAGCGTAACAGCTAAGACAGGAAAATAGTTCCCGGTCATGAATTAACTCATCTCCAAAGCCCATCAAGGCTCTTTCCAGCATAAATCTTGGCGAAAAATTGGAATTATGCCTTGAAACGGGACAAACGGCTGTACACTTGCCACATTCCAGACAGTAGTAGGTCTTTGTTTCCTTGATAATATCTTCCAGATTCAAACCTTAACCCCTTCCCGGAGAGGCGAAGGACCTAATTTCTTAAGCTGTTTGACCATCTCCTCGATTAATTCAGCAAATATTGGCGCCTCAGCGGCGGCAATCATCTCCCGCCTTAGACGCTCACTTTCCAAGCCAAGCGTATTGACCACTCTCTTTATTTTCTCAAACATAGCATCGCACTTCAGCGGACCATTAAGATAATGGCAATCTACTTCATGACAGCCAGCAATTAAAACCCCATCAGCACCCATTTCGAAGGCTTTGAGAATGTATATCGGATCCACCATTCCACTGCACATCACCCTGACAATACGCACGTTAGCCGGGTAATGAATACGGCTTGTTCCAGCAATGTCAGCGGCAGCATAGGTGCACCAGTTGCAGCAAAAAGCTATGATCTTAGGTTCAAATTCAGCCATTCTATACCTCTAATAACGCCTCGACCATTCCGTTTATTTGCTCTCGGGTGGAATGCCTTACTGACATAGCACCGGTGGGACAAACAACGGCGCAAGCCCCACAACCCTTGCATAATGCCGCGTCAACGCTGGAAACTCTAAGTCCATCCTTGCTAATAACCCTGGGGGCGTGAAAATCACAAATCTCTTCGCAGCGTCCACAAGCCTGGCACAAGACTTCATTCACCTGGGCTGTGGTAGGCTCGATTACAACCCGGCCTCTGCTTATCATTGATAGAGCTTTAGCAGCGGCGGCTGAAGCCTGAGCTACAGTATCAGGAATGTCTTTGGGACCTTCGCAACAACCAGCGATGAACACCCCTTCTGTAGCTGTAGCTACCGGGTCAAGTTTCACATGCCTTTCCATAAAGAAGCCATCCGCCCGGCGGTTGATGGTGAATAGCTTGGCAACATCCTCAGCATCAAAGCGAGCCTCCAAAGCCGGGCACAAAATTACCATATCTACAGGAACTCGGATTATCCCGCCCAAAAGTGTGTCCTCAGCGATTACAACCAATTTCCCTTGTTCTTCCTCAGTTAGCGCCACGTCGGTAACTTTAGCTACTTTACCACGAATAAAATTAACGCCTTCATCGCAAACACGGCGATAAAATTCTTCAAATCCTTCCCCGAAACAACGCATGTCAATATACATTTGATAAACTTCAGCCTGTGTATTCTCTTTTATGAGGTGGGCATACTTAAGGGCATACATGCAGCAAACCCGGGAGCAATACTCATGATAGTTCTCATCCCGACTGCCAACACAGTGGATAATTGCCACACTTTCAGGTTGCCGACCGTTCTTAAGGAGCACTTTGCCCCCGGTTGGTCCCGCAGCGCAGGTCATTCTCTCAAACTCAAGCCCGGTTAGGACATTATCGTACCTCCCATAACCATATTGCGGTATACGCCGGACATCGAAAAGATCATAGCCAGTGGTAAGGATAATTGAGCCTACCTCCAGCTCGACAATTTCATCCTTCTGCTCAAAATCAATGGCTTTGGCATCGCAAAACTTCTCACAAGCCCGACATTTGCCTTTTAAAAAGTAAACACAGTGTTCTTTGTCAATGGTAGCCACATGGGGAATGGCTTGAGCAAAGGGGACATAGATTACTCTCCTCTTCCCTAAGCCCATCTCGAACTCACTGTCCACCTTCCAAGGACACTTCTCCTCGCAGATGCCACAGCCAGTACATTTCTCCTCATCCACATAGCGAGCTTTCTTCTTCACTCTAACCTTAAAGTTGCCTACCGAGCCCAAAACCTCCTCTATCTCACTATAGGCCAAAAGTGTTATAAACGGATGTTGTCCTACTTCGGTCATCTTTGGTGTGAGAATGCACTCGGAGCAATCTAGTGTAGGAAACGTCCTGTCAAGTTGAGCCATATGACCACCAATCGCCGGTTCTTTTTCTACCAGATACACCATATGCTCACCATTAGCGATGTCCAATGCCGCTTGTATGCCGGCGATGCCACCGCCAACAATTAGGACATTGGGATTAAGCGGTCTCTCTTTGATCTCTAGAGGCTCGTGAAAGGAAACTCTCCTTACCGCGGCCCTAACTAAATCCTTAGCCTTCTCAGTGGCTATTTGTCTATCATCATGAACCCAAGAGCAATGCTCTCTAATATTGGCGTGCTCATAGAGATAAGGATTCAATCCAGCATCCTGACAGGCGCGACGGAAAGTGGGCTCATGCATTCGCGGCGAACAGGAGGCAACCACCACCCGATTAAGACCAAGGTTTTTAATGTCATCCTTAATAAGGGCTTGCCCGGGGTCAGAGCACATATAGCGATAATCACGAGCTACCACTACATTGGGTAGAGTTCCAGCATATTTGGCTACTTCTTCCACGTCAACTGTGCCCGCAATATTCAATCCGCAGTGACAGATATAAACTCCGGTCTTTATTTCTTCCATTTCATATCACCGCCAATCTGACCATATTGCCTCAACAGCCCAAAGTTTGACAATGTCCAAAAGGGCATAAAAAGAGGCAGCTATTAGTCTTCTCCTCGCTGCCCCCTCACTTCAATAAACAAAGGAAGCAAAACATAACTCCTTTAACTCCTTGGCTTATCCATATACCTCTTCAACTCCCGAGGCTTTAGCAAATCTCAGCCTAGCGATCACAGCCCGGTTAAGATTTTGTGCCACCCTGTAGCACATAGCAGCATTTCCATCACAGAAATTCTGGAATTTGTTGGTATTAATGGCGACGACTTTAGCTTTTTCTACTACCACAGCCGTGGCAGTTCGCTGATAGGGCAACACCACCGTTGACCAGCCAAGGACATCGCCTTCGGAGGCAGTATAGACTGTCTTTTCTGTCTTGCCTTCCTTAACCCGGACAGCTACTCTCCCCGATTGAATGAAATACATCGTCGTAGCATCATCGTCTGCTCTAAATAGGACAGTGCCTGGCTCACAGACCATCGGTTCACCGATGCTTAGTATCTTTTGCACTTCTTTTTCAGGAACCCCGTGAAATAAAGTAGCCATCCTGGCCTTTTCACCATAAACAACGTCCGCTTCGGGAGTCTCTTCTTTTGCCGCAGAGGGACGAAGCGGTGGCGTTATGCCTTTGCTGGTGACTGCTTTCATTACTGACGGATCGGGATTGACCGGTCCGCCACATTCCGGTCGATAACAGGTGACGTCGGTAAAGCTACACCTCAAGGAGCAACTGGGACAAACATCTGGCGGCCTATTTGCTTCTTGAACGAAATATCCGCATTCTATACACTGCCACTTTGGCATCTTATCCTCCTTCTTGCTTTCTCCTTAATTTCGCAGCTAAATTTAGCACTTTTTTCTATCTAGTCAAATCACGACTCTTTGCCCCCAGCTTGCAACGGCCCCAGTTCCTTTATTTCCGCAGTAATCTTATTGACGACATCGACAAACTCATCACCGCAAGAGGCACATACCCAGTGCAACTGCACTCTTTCTTGTTCAATGCCGAACTGCTCCAGCATCTTTTTGAGCAAGGTTATGCGCCGTATTGTTTTGTAGTTACCTTCCTTATAATGGCAGTCACCTGGGTTGCAACCGCAGATAAGCACGCCGTCAGCCCCTGCTGCCAAGGCCTTCAGTATAAAGAATGGACTTAGTCCACCACTGCACATCGTGCGAATAATATGGACATTGGGAGCACATTTCAGTCGTGAAATTCCTGCCAGATCAGCTCCGGCGTAAGAACACCAATTGCAAAGAAAGCCAACGATTTTAGGCTCAAAACTCATGCTAATACTCCTTCTATCTCCGCCGTAATCTCGTCGGCAGTGAAATAGTTATGAGTAATGGCACCACTAGGACAGGCAGCAGCACAAACACCACAGCCCTGGCACATGACTTCGTTGATTCGCGATACCTTGACCTCGTCGTCAAAGAATATAGCCTCATACGGGCACAGAAGGTTACAGATTTTACACCCGGAGCATTTGGTCTCATCAATAGAGGCCGTTATTGCCGGAACCTCTATCTTCCCCCGAGCGATCATTGCTAAAGCCCGTGCTGCTGCTGCTGAAGCCTGGGCTACGCTGTCCGGGATATCCTTGGGACCTTGACAACAGCCGGCGATGAGGATGCCTTCAGACATCGTTGCCACGGGATCAAGCTTGGGGTGCCTCTCCAAGAAGAAGCCATCGGCGCTCCGACCGAGATGGAAAAGTCGGGCTAATTCACCAGCATCTTTGCGCGGCTCCAGGGCCACGCAGAGGATAACCATATCCACGGGAACGCGGAGCATAGCTCCTAGTAGAGTATCCTCAACAAGGACAATCAGTTTCCCCTTCTCCTCCTCAGCTATGGCTTCATCAGTAACTTTAGCTACCTTTCCTCGAATGAAATTAATACCCTCATTCGAAATACGGTTATAAAACTCTTCGTAACCCTTGCCGAAACAGCGCATGTCAATATACATCTGATAAACCTCGGCATTGGTTTTTTCCTTAATCAAGTGGGAATACTTAAGAGCATGCATACAGCAAACACGGGAGCAATACTCATGGTAATTCTTATCCCGGCTGCCAACGCAGTGGACAATTGCTAAGCTCTCCGGCTGCCGGCCATCAGCAAGGATTATATGTCCTTCAGTGGGGCCAGTCGGGCTACACAGCCTCTCAAACTCAATACTAGTGAACACATTGGGATAACGCCCATAGCCATACTGAGGGATGGAGGAAGCGTCGAAAGTGTCAAATCCTGTAGCGATAATGATATTGCCCACATCCAGCTCAAAAATGAGCTCGCTCTGCTCGAAATTGATTGCATTGGCATCGCAGAATTTCTCACAAGCACGGCATTTTCCTTTGAGGAAGTAAGCACAGTGTTCTGTATCAATGACTGGTATATTGGGCACTGCCTGAGCGAACGGCGTGTAAATTGCCTTGCGTTTGCTTGTACCAGCATTAAATTCACTTAATGCTGTCCAGGGACATTTCTCCTGGCAGACGAGACAACCAATGCATTTACCCTCATCAACATAGCGCGGCTTTCTCCTAATTTTGACCCTGAAGTTACCTACGTAGCCAGAAATCGCCACAATCTCACTATAAGTTAAAATTCTAATGAACGGGTGACGGGCAACCTCGGTCATCTTTGGTGTAAGAATACAAGCGGCGCAATCCAATGTCGGGAAGGTTTTGTCAAACTGCGCCATATGCCCCCCGATGCTAGGTTCTCGTTCTACGATATAAACCAAGTGATTTGAGTTAGCGATCTCCAGGGCAGCCTGCATGCCAGCAATGCCACCGCCAACAACAAGAGTAGCCGGGAAGATTGGCACCGCGCGGATCTCTAAGGGCACATGTCGGGATACCCTGTTTACTGCTGCCCCAACCATCCTCTTGGCCTTCTCAGTAAGCTCGGGGCCCGGCTCATGAAGCCAGGAGCAGTGCTCCCGGATATTAGCCATCTGGAATAGATAAGGATTTAACCCGGCCTCGCGGAGCACCCCCTGGAAAGTCTTTTCGTGAAGGCGGGGGGAGCAGGAGGCTACCACAACCCGGTTGACCCCCAGCTCTTTAATATCCTTTTTGATGAGCTCTTGCCCTGGATCAGAACAAGTATATGGGTAGTGACGCGCAACCACCACGTGGGGCAATGTTTCAGCATACTTGGCTACCTCTTCCACATCAACCGTGCCAGCTATGTTCGTTCCACAGTGGCAAACATAAACACCAATTCTTACTTCTTCCATTTTGGCTCGCTCCTCCACTATTATATTTATATTGCCTCAGCAACGAGCTCAGCGATATCTTTAACCTGCATAGTCTCCGCCTTGCCCATAGAGAGCACACTGTCCCTGTAGTTGAGGAAGCAATAAGGGCAGGCCAGAGCTATTATATCAGCGCCTTTTGCAACAGCTTGCTCCACCCTTATGTCAGAGAACCTTTCCCCTTTCGGGGTATCCATCCAGATTCTACCACCACCACCGCCACAACAAAGACCGTCCTCACGAGCATCGGGGAATTCTATTAATTCCAGGCCGGGAATGCTTTGCAATACTTTTCTGGGCTCGTCGTATACACTATTATGTCTCCCCAAATAACAAGGGTCGGAATAGATTACTTTCTTATTTATATCTTTAGAAAATTTCAGTTTCCCCTGCTCGATAAGTGAAGCCAGATATTGAATGATATGAATTACCTCAAATTTGCCTCCAAGCTCAGGATACTCATTTTTAAAAGTGTGGTAGCAGTGCGGTGAGGAAACTACCAAGGTTTTGACACCATTACTGGTAAAGAGATTAATATTGTTTTGGGCCAGACTTTGAAACGTATCTTCATGCCCGGCCTTTCTAATTGACTCGCCACAGCACCTTGCCTCGGTGCTTATAAGGCCATAATCAATCCCAAGCTTATTGAAGATTGTAACAGTAGACCGAGCCACTGTTTTCACATCAGGGTCATATGAGGGAACACAGCAAGGGAAATAAAGTATTTCGGTGCCCGAAGCAAAATTTTTCACCTTAAGATCTTTAGCCCAGTCATTTCGCTTTTCCGGTGCCTCACCAAGTGGATTACCTACACCAGCGATGTTCTTAGCTGAAATTCTCAAGGCATCAGGGACAACGCCAATACCCAGGCTAGCTACAGCTCGGCGTATAGCCCTCATGACATCTATTATCTCGACACCTCGGGGGCAGCGTTGAACACAAGCTCGACAAGTGACACAAGTCCAGACATCCTCGCTGCCAAAATCGGTTGCCCCAAGCTGAGCTTCATGCATGATGCGGCGAACGAGAAAACTTCGGACCAAATTCCAGGGACAAATACCGGTGCAAAGACCACATTGGTAGCACAATTTGAGAGGCTCACCACCAGCCTCAAGTATTACATCTGTAGCCTCTTTGTAAGGACTTAGTACTTTCATTTCTCTACAACCTCACTTTTTCAAATATTACACGGCAAAAAAGGTGGCCCACAAAAGCATTGTAGCCACCCTTTTCTCCGTAACGTAAATTGGAGCACAGGCGAGAAGTATAACAAACCCCGGCAAGGAAGGCAAGCTCTTCTGGGACATCACCCCAGTTAAGAGATTACCGATTTAAAGTTGGATTCAAGGCATAATGGGTAGTTGAACGAGTAACAGTGCTTGGGCAACAAACAGGGGCAAGAGACCACCGGCTAAGCCAATCAGAATCCACTTACGGAATGTCATACGGTAACCTGTCCGCTTTTCCAGCATGCCCAGAGCCACAATATTGGCTGTAGAGCCGACCATGGTAATGTTACCACCATAACACGCGCCTTGAAGCAATGCCCACCAAAGCGGGAAGTTGTTAACTCCCATCACTCCAAAAGCCTGAACTACTGGGATGAGTGCGGCTACCAAGACCACGTTATCCAGCGCCGCTGAGCCAAGAGCAGCCCCCAGCGCCATGATTATAGTGAGTAACACCGGGCTAGCCACTAGCCCCGTGGCAACACCTGCAATCTTGCTGGTAACACCGGTATAGGCAAGGCAGCCTGCCACAGAAAATAAGAACATGAAGAATACTAATGTCCCCCGCGAGACACCTCGCTCCAAATACTCCTCAGCCTTGTCTCTTTTCCACACCATAGCAATCCCGGCGCCTGTGATGGAGATAGCAACAAGCAGCGTGTCCCTTTCCAGGCCAAATAGCAGCTCAAGGCGGTAGTGCAAAGCCAGAAAGATCACCACGCCTAGAAGCAGCGCGATTCCGCCCTTGAGAAAGGCTTTGTCTTTTACCTCAGCCCATTCATCCAAAGTAGCGGTGCCGCTGTCCAGCTGGGCCTGAATCCTAGTCTTGAGTAGTCTGAGGTCACCACGTTGCCACACCAGAATTATCACCATCAGGCAAACAAGGCCAATTAAACTAACCGGAAAAGACCACCGCATGAAGTCTTCAAAGGTCAATCCAGCTCTGAGTGCCAGCAATATTCCGATGGGATTCCCCAGAACGGTCCAGGAACTCCCGATATTTGTGGCCAGCACAACCGATATGACGTAATTCACAGGGTTAACCTTATAATGTTCGCAAAGCTCGAATACCAGTGCCGTCATAAAAAGTATAGAACTCACTTCATCTACACAGGCAGCCATCACCGCAGAAAGAAACAAGAGAGCAATCATTATCCTCCTGGGCTCATACTTGGCAAGTTTGATCATCTTTGTGCCCAACCAAAGGAAGAAGCCGGTGTCTCGGAGAAGCGCAACTATCACTGCCATGCCTATCAGAAAAACAATAACATCCAAATTCATGAATTCTATGGCATGCCCCAAGTCCATCGTCCGCGTAACAAGTAAAATCACTATAGCCATAAAAGCTAGGGCCACCCTGAATCTCCAGAACATTAAAGTCCCCACAACCAAAGCTATACAGACGGTAGCTGCCAGGGTCTGGTGGATGTCCTTTAGCCACCAATGACACAGGAACGCAACTACTACAACAATGGCTGCGAAAAGAGCAAACTGCTTCGATGTTCCCGGGATTTCACCCTTCTTCAGTTCTTTTACCATCTTTCGATCTTTTCTCGCGTTCTCCTGCCACTACTCCAAGAACTCCGTTCACTAGCCGTGAAGAAGACTCACTGCCAAAACTCTTGGCTAACTCTATGGCCTCATTTATAGCTACCTTGAGGGGAGTCTCGTCACTGAATAGGATTTCAGAAATAGCCAGGCGCAAAATATTTCTATCAATGATAGATAATTGTTCTGGGGGAAAGGCTGGGGCAAATTTTTTAATAAGAGTATCAAGCTCAGATTTGTGCTGTAGCACCCCCTTCACAAGCTCCTCACTGAAGCTAAATGCTTCTTGAGCCAGTGTTTCCCCTGCTCTTAAGCGAGCTGAAGTTTCCTCCACCTTGTGCTTCGTGCAATCAAGTTCATAAAGCGCTTGGAGAGCAGCGATTCTTGCCTGTCGCCTGATGCCAGCCATTATTTATTCACCCTGAAAAATCTTCGAGTTTTCCGGGGGAAAGAGAGAGACGAATTTCTCATGGGGTACTAGTTAGTTGGACCCTATTTATGTGCTAGCTGTGCTATATCCTCAATTCCTGATATATTGAATGTTTGGAGTTCTGAATTGATTCGCCTGATTAAACCGCTAAGCACTCTACCGGGACCTATCTCATAAAAAGTGGCGACTCCACTGTGCATCATATATTCCACCGACCCTTGCCATTGGATGCAATTGCGAAGTTGCTTCACTAATTCTTTTTTTACCGAATCAACGTCGGTTAACGGCCGAGCGGTCACATTGGATATTACAGGAATGACTGGTGGCCGAAACCTAACATTCGAGACGATTCTGGTGAATTCAGCTATGACTGGCTCCATCAAAGCGGAATGAAAAGCCCCGCTAACCTTTAAAGGAATAAGAGCACGAGCACCTCTTGTCTTGGCTAATTTATTAGCTTCAGCCAGGGCTTGGGCGGCACCACTAATCACAATCTGTCCAGGACAGTTTACATTGGAAATTTCGGTTCCACTATGAACGCTTACGTCTTTAACTGTTTCTTCATCAAGCCCTATTACAGCCAGCATGCTCCCAGGATTTTTTAGCCCAGCTTCATACATTAATCTCCCCCTTTCCCTGACAAGCAAAACAGCATCAGCCAAGCCCAGCGCGCCGGCAGCCACCAAAGCACTATACTCACCCAGACTGTGACCAGCAACAAAGGCCGGGGACGGAAGATCACCCTGCCTGCCTTCTTGCAGCGCTTTAAGGCAGGCAATGCTGACGACCAGTATCGCCGGCTGGACATTGTGCGTCTTCGTCAATTCTTCCTCTGGACCTTCAAAGCATAGACGGGATAGGGGAAAGCCTAACGAGGCATCAGCTTCATCAAAGACTTTCTTGGCCGAAGGATAGCTGTTGAAAAGGTCCAACCCCATACCGGTGCTTTGGGAGCCCTGTCCTGGGAAAACATAAGCTACCTTGGATAATTCAGCCATGCGGACTATTTCTTGGCGGGCTTGACCTCGATTACTTCCTTGTCATTGTACCAGCCACAAGTAAGGCAAACATGGTGAGGTAACTTAGGACTGTGGCAATGTGAACATACGTCCAAGGCCGGTGGGGTCAGTCCTAGGTGGCTGCGCCTTTTTCCCTGGCGCGCTTGAGATGTCTTCTTCTTAGGTAGTGGTGCCATATGAATTCGCCTCCTTTATTCCTGGGCAGGCAGGTCGACACAGTGGTTTCATGGGCAAATTTAGCAATACATATTGCCGTATTAGCTCGCCCAAGTCAAGTATGTTTCTATCATCAAAGGTAAAGTGTTCAAACTGGTCCGGCGAAGGAGGTGTCGATTCATCAGACAGATCAGCTGCCAGGAGAAATTCTTCTTCGGCAGTGAAACTTATGGGGCATGAGAATGCTTCAAGGCAGCGGCTGCATACGAGTTTTACTTCAGCACTGAATTCAGCCTGAACGAGAATTCCCCGAGTGATATGAATCATCTTTGCCCTTCCCTCAACAGACCCTTCGATTTCATCGGCAAGTATCCCCTTTATGTCATAGCTTTGGCTCGAGCCAATGGGTTCTTTCAACAACTGGGCTACATTTATCAAAGCATTCAGAGGTTCTCTTTTCATCTGCCATAACCTAGAAATTTAGACCGCGCACAAAGTATAATAACTATTCATAAGAGGTTCAAGTATTAGAAATAGAAAACGATTATTTTATCACGTTGCGCGAAATTAGATTCTTCACGGAGCTTGTCCTGAGCGTTATGAGATCCTTCGCTTTGCTCAGGATGACAAGTAGCGAAGGGCTCAGAATGACAGTAGGCGCAAGGCTAAGGGTTAGAATGACAGGAGGAATTGATAAACAACATGGACGTAGAGGAATTGAAGCTAAGGACAAAAGATAGCGTCGAATCACAGAGGCAGCAGCTTATCCAGTTGAGCCTGAATATTCATGATAATCCTGAGTTGGGCTTCAAAGAAGAGAAGGCGTCGGCTTGGCTTACCAGCTACCTGGAAGCTAATGGATTTCATGTAGAACGAGGCATCGCCGGCTTGCCCACAGCCTTTCGAGCGACATACGGCCAAGGAAGCCCGAGAGTCGGCTTGCTTGCCGAATATGATGCTTTACCCAAAATAGGACATGGTTGTGGACACAATATCATAGGTGTTGCAGCAGTTGGTGCCGGTGTTGCCAGTAAGCATATCATTGACCAGTTAGGAGGGAGCGTCGTGGTTCTGGGCAGTCCTGGAGAGGAAGGCTTCGGTGGCAAGATCGATATGGTGAAAGCAGGAGCATTCAAAGGAATAGATGTGGCTATGATCGTACATCCAAATACCAGGAACATGCCAACCGAAGAGGCGCTAGCCGCCAGCTCCCTGGAAGTCGAGTTCTTCGGTCGGCCGGCCCACGCTGCTGGTCAACCTCACAAAGGCATAAACGCCCTTGACGCTATGATTCTGGGCTTCACCTCCATAAATTCTTTGCGCCAGCACATAAGGGGGGATGCAAGAATTCATGGCATAATCACCGATGGAGGTGAGGCCCCTAACATAGTGCCTGCTCATAGCGCTGCTGTATTTCTCGTACGTGCTCTAGATAATGACTATCTATCTGAACTGAAGGATAGGGTTTTGAACTGCTTTACAGGAGCATCTGTAGCCACCGGGGCAAGATTAGAATACAAGTGGAGAGACAGGACTTATGCTCCCATGAAAAACAATATGACTCTAGCCGGGCTATTTAGGAAGAATCTTGAATCGCTGGGACGCGAAGTGGAAGCCTTCGACCCCCGTTTTGGCCTGGGCAGCACCGATATGGGGAATGTCAGTCAAGTGGTGCCCAGCATACATCCTACAATAGCTATTGCTCCCCGTGAGGTACTGATACATACACCGGAGTTTGCTGCCGCCGCTGTCTCTGAAGCAGGGCACAACGGCTTATTGGATGCCGCCAAGGCGATGGCAATGACTGTGGCTGATATTCTGCAGCCAGGAACGATTGATCAAATTAGGCAAGATTTCCGCCGCGGTTAGGGTAAGCATTGCCAGTCCAAAGACAGGAATCGATGGTATAATTAGTGTGAATCTTGTCCCCTAAACCAAAATGCTCAAATCTCTGGAGGGCAAGGTTTCGGCAAGTCGGATAGACGCTGTGAGTTCTGGGCGGATATCTACAAGCTAAAGCGATGCCACTGCGAGTGAAACGAAGCAATTCCAGCAGCAGTTACCAAGTAGTTATCATCGGTGGTGGGCCGGCGGGGCTCACCGCCGGGCTATATTGCGCCCGCTCCAAGTTTAATGGTTTGCTCATCGAGCAGGGAATAATCGGCGGGCAAATAACTAACGCTGAGCGAGTGGAGAATTATCCTGGCTTTCCCAAGGGTATCTCGGGTATTGAGTTAGGACAACTTATCCATGAGCAAGCCATCAGCTATGGATTGGAAACCTTACTTGCCGAGGTTACCAAAGTGGTGCCTGTCCAGAAGCACAACTTGGTCAGCACCAGTGAAGGCGATTTTGTAGCGGAGTCAGTAATCATTGCCTCCGGCTCGCAATTCCGCAAACTAGGTGTGCCTGGGGAAGACAAATTTGTAGGCAAGGGAGTTTCCTATTGTGCCACTTGTGATGGCCCTTTGTTCAGAGCTAAAACAGTAGCTGTCATAGGTGGCGGCGACAGTGCGGTCACCGCGGCTCTCTACCTGAGCAAGTTCGCTTCCTCAGTCAAGGTCATCCACCGTCGCAGCCAGCTTCGAGCCAGCAAGATATTTCAGGAAAGAGCTAAGGCCGAACCCAAGATAGGGTTTATTTGGGATACCGTAGTAACCCAAATTGAAGGCGATGGAGTAGTTAAGCAACTCACGCTAAAAAACACTAAAAATGATAGAATATCAATATTAGAGCTAGCAGGTATTTTTGTGGCTATCGGCTCGAAGCCCAATAGTACTCAGTGGCGGGGACTGCTACCTTTGGACGAAGAAGGCTACATAGTCACCAACGAGCTCATGGAAACGAAGATCCCGGGAATATTTGCTGCTGGAGATGTTCGTCATAATTCAGCCAGGCAGGCGATAACTGCTGCTGGAGATGGTGCTACTGCTGCTATATCAGCAGCAAAATTTTTGTCATTCTGAGCGAAGTGAGGAGTTTTATGAAAGTTGTTTTGTTAGAAGACATCCCCGGAAAGGGAAAGGCTGGAGAGATAAAGGAGGTGCGTAAAGGTTATGCCAAGAATTTCCTTTTGCCTCGGGGGTTAGCTTTAATAGCCACCCCCACGGTCATGAAGCAAGTAGAATCCAGGCTTGAGAAGACAAGGCTTGAGGAAAGTATCGACCGAGAGAGACTGGTTGAACTGGCTCAACAAATTGAGGGAAAGGAAATTCGTTTCAAGGCTCGCATTGGTGCGGGAGAACGTTTATTTGGCTCTATTACCGCTGCTGACGTGGCCGAAGAGCTAAGTCGGACCATAGGTTCTGTTGTTGACAAAAAGAAGATAGATATCGAGAAAGCTTTCCGTCAAGCGGGAAGCTATGAGATAGCTGTTAAGCTAGCCAGTGATATCAAGCCCAAGATTACGGTGGTTATAGAGGAAAAAGAGGAGAAAGAGCCAGAGACAGAGCAGAAGCCGGAGAAAGAGCAGGGGAAGAAGGAAAAGCAAGAGAAAGGGAAGGCAAAAGCAAAAGAGGCAGAGGAAGTGAAAGAGGAGAAGAAAGATTAGGCATGGCAGACGAAAAACTACCACCTCATGATATCGAAGCCGAGGAGGCAGTAATTGGGTCTTTGCTTATCGACCCTGATGCCATATTGAAAATTGCTGCTTCCCTGAAGCCCGAGGATCTTTTTTCAGAAACGAATCGGGCGATTTACCAAGCTTGTTTTTCTCTTTATCAGCGCAATGAAGTCATAAACCAGATTACAGTGGCCCATGAGTTAATGCGCCAGGACAAGCTGGAGCAAATTGGTGGTGCCGCTTTCTTGAGCCATTTGATAAGCAGCGTGCCGACGTCCCTTCATGTTGAATACTATGCTCAGATAGTATCCAATACAGCGGTGATGCGGCGGCTGATCGCCGCTGCCAGGCAAATCGCGGCCCTTGGCTACGAAGCCAGCCCAGATGTTGAGGCTAGCCTCAATGACGCTGAAGATATCCTGTTTAAAGTGCGAGCCAGGCAGGGTCTTCGAGGCCTTGTTCCGATTCGTGAGCTTCTCGGTCAATATTTTGAGGGAGGTGGGCCGGCTACTGCGCTTAGGGCAGGTGAAATACCTCACATTCTAACTGGTTTTACCGCCTTAGATGATTTTCTAGGAGGATTACAGAGGACTGACTTAATCGTTTTAGCCGCCAAGACCAGTCTGGGCAAGACCAGTTTAGCCTTGAATGTCGCTAGGAATACCGCTATTAACCAGAAGGCTTGTATTGCGTTATTCAGTTTGGAGATGTCTCGAGACGCGGTAGTACAGAGGCTTCTAGCCAGCGAATCCGGGGTAGATTCTACGAAGGTTCGCCTTTGGCACTTTAGTGAGAAGGATGAGACAAAAATCATGCAAGCCAGCGGCGTTTTATCTGAGGCACCCATCTATGTTGATGATTCTCCCATGCTTCGGGTGGCAGATATAAGGAGCAAGGCACGACGACTGCATTTCGAACGCGGCATCAACCTTGTTATCATCGATTATCTGCAACTGATACAAGGCGATGGCAAGAATGAAACACGAGTCCAGGAGATCAGTAACATAACTCGTGCCCTAAAGACTTTAGCCCGGGAACTGAATGTGCCTGTCTTAGCCCTATCACAACTCAGTCGGGCTGTAGAAGCGCGTCCTTCCCATATACCTCAGCTTTCTGACCTGCGCGAATCTGGTAGCATTGAGCAGGATGCTGACGTGGTTATTTTCATTCACCGAGAAGATCTGAATTGTTCTGCGGAAGATTGGAGCAAGGTGCATGATATTGAGAGGGAACCTTATCCCCGCGGCATCGCCGATATTCACATAGCCAAACACCGCAACGGTCCCTTAGGACAAATCAAGCTGCGCTTCTTGGAAAGGATTGCCAAATTTGACAATGTACAGGCTGAGCTGATTTCTGCCTCTAAAGGGTGAAAAGATGCCTGATAGGCAATTATCAAGCTCTCAAAGGGAACCAGATTTTATCTCCTTGCCTGACTCTTTCTTCACCCAGGTGATGCCTAAAATTCAGGACCTGGTTGAACTTAAAGTAGTGTTGTATGTGGCTTATCTTATCCTGCGAAAGCAAGACCATCCCTTCGCTTTCTGCCATTCTGAGCCCTTCGCTCCTTGTCATCCTGAGCAAAGCGAAGGATCTCATGTCGCTCAGGACAGGCTCCGCGAAGAATCTAGTCCCGCTCAGGGTAAACTCCGCGAAGAATCTCACGCCGCTCAGGGCAGGCCTCAATTTGTTACTTACAAAGAACTGAAAGCTGAAAGCTGTCGGCTGTCAGCCGAGTTAGGCGAGGAGACACTTCGCCAGGCTTTGGACTCGGCTGTAGAGCACGGTGCTCTATTACACTCGACCTTAAGTATAAATGGAATGCTCGAGGATGTTTATTCTCTGACCGTTGATAGCCGTCAGCCGCCGACTGTCAACATCTTTGCTCTCTACGAGCAGAATATCGGCATGATAACGCCCATGATTGCTGAAGAACTCAAGGAAGCAGAGAGGCTTTATCCACCCCAGTGGATTGAAGAAGCCTTTAAGGAAGCAGTTACGCTGAATAAACGCAGCTGGAGATATATCGCCCGCATCCTGGAAAGATGGGCTAGCGAAGGTAAAGACAGTGGAGAGTATAAGAGACACACTAAAGCGTATGGCCCAGACAAGTACGTCAAGGGCAAATACGGACACTTCGTCAAAAGGTGAAGTCTACCTTCCCTCAGAAGAAGGCGCAGGCGAAATCTGCCCTGTCTGCAAAGGGGCGGGGGTCGTCCATCCTGCTCTGGATTCAGGGAAAGCTGATTTCAGCCGGGTGGTACCGTGCCGATGCAGTAAGGGAGAGCTGAGAAAGAAGAAGACAGAATATCTTGAGAAATACAGCAATTTAGGTTCCCTGTCGCAGCTTACCTTTGACAATTTATCTCCTAAAGGAAGACCTACCCGTCGTTCTGAGCCCTTCGCTTCTTGTCATTCTGAGCGAAGCGAAGAATCTCAAGAGCACTTTGCTCAGATTTACCAGGCTGCCAAAGCCTTTGCTGATAATCCCAAGGGTTGGCTGGTATTCTTAGGTTCCAGCGGCTCTGGTAAAACACACCTGGCTTGTGCTGTCGCCAATCACCGTCTCAAGCTAGGGGAGCCTGTATTTTACATCGGCGCTGCTGACCTCCTGGACCACCTCCGCTCCGCCTTCAGCCCTACAAGCGACACCACCTATGACGAGCTGTTTGAGCAAGTAAAGAATGTGCCTCTATTAGTACTTGATGACCTTACTCCGGGAAGCGCTACTGCCTGGTCTAAAGAGAAACTGGAGCAACTCCTTCAGCATCGCTTCAATACCAGACTGGCCACGGTAATCACCACCGATGTACCGCTAGAAAGAATGGATGAACGCTTACGCGGCCACCTTGCTAATAATGAATCCTGCCAGGTATGGACGATTGAACCAGCATCACCCCTGGAATCCCGAGGTGGCTTAGAGTTAGAGCTATTACGAAATATGACCTTTGATAATTTTGACCACAAGAGAATGGAACTTCCCCTGGAACAGCGGCAAAATTTGCGCCAGGCTTTCAACTTAGCAGTAGAATTCGCCCGCTCACCAGAGGGTTGGCTGATATTTCAAGGCGTTAATGGCTGTGGTAAGACTCATCTGGCGGCAGCTATCGCCAATTATCGGCTGGGGCAAGGAAAACCAGCCTTCTTTGTGGTTGTTCCCGACCTTCTTGACCATTTGCGCTCTACCTTCAGCCCCGACAGTAAAATATCCTATGACGAATTCTCTGAAAAGCTCAAGGAGACTCCATTGCTGATACTCGATGACTTCGGGGAACAATCGGCCACGCCCTGGGCTCAGGAGAAGCTCTATCAATTGATAAACTACCGTTATAATGCCCGGTTGCCCATGGTGGTCACTACATGCCTCTCTTTAGATGAGATTGAAACACGAATCAGTTCACGAATGGTGGATCCCAGGATAAGCCTGGTATTCAACATCACCGCTCCCGATTACCGGGGCAACGTGAAGTCTACCCGGCAAACCAAACGCTACTGAGTTGCGTGTTCTCCCATCAGTGCCAGTCACCGCTCCTCCATCTTTGTGAGGCACCACCCTTTGTCTTTGCCAGGAGCGTGGCGGTTGCGAGGCGAAGCCGGAGCAGGCTCAACGAGATTCCTCACTCTCGCTCCGGAACAGGTTCCGCAATCTCGGTGGGTTTGTGGAACCGGGGATTGCCACGCTTCGCTCGCGATGACAGAAAGGGGAAAATCTAATTCAGCGTCCTTTGGCCTGGGCAGCTCTCTTTCTACGCACGAAGAAAATCACCAGACCTACTATTACCACCGCTGCTATAATTCCGCCAATTAGCAGCCAGTTGGTTGGTGGTTTCTCCTCAAAATTAGCTGTTATGGAATAGTCGCCGCGCATGGTGACCATGGTTGTGGCGGTGTTCACGTTGAAGATGGCGCCCACATCACCACTCCAGTTGACAAAGCGGTAGCCTTTCTCGGGCTTGGCAACCACGCGAACCATCACCCCAGCATTACGGATGAATACCCCTTCGCCAGGAGTGGTTACGAAACCGTCAGCGGTGCTGGATATGGTAAGGGTATACTTGGTAGTAACCCCCAGATTCCATTTGGCAAGCTCAGCTTCCCAGCCTGCGGCTACCACGGTGCCGTCGGACTTAAGCCCCACCGTGTGATACTTGCCTGCGGCGACCTGGACGATGTCCGTCCAGTCGCCGACATCGCACTGCCCGCGGCCGTTATATCCAACGGCGACCACGGTGCCGTCGGACTTAACCCCCACCGTGTGATACCAGCCTGCGGCGACCTGGACGATGCCTGTCCAGCCGCCGACATTGCACTGCCTGGAGTCGTTATCTCCCACGGCGACCACGGTGCCGTCGGACTTAACCCCCACCGTGTACGCCGCGCCTGCGGCGACCTGGACGGTGCCTGTCCAGCCGCCGACATTGCACTGCCTGGAGTCGTTATCTCCCACGGCGACCACGGTGCCGTCGGACTTAACACCCACCGTGTGCCAGTCGCCTGCAGCGACCCAGGTGATGTCCGTCCAGTTGCCGACATTGCACTGCCTGGAGTCGTTATCTCCCACGGCGACCACGGTGCCATCGGACTTAAGCCCCACCGTGTGATAGCGGCCTGCGGCGACCTGGACGATGTCCGTCCAGCCGCCGACATCGCACTGCCCTTTGTTGTTCCAGCCCACGGCGACCACCGCGCCGTCCGACTTAAGTCCCACCGTGTGATACCAGCCTGCGGCGACCTTGGTGATATTCCAGCCGCCGCCATTGCACTGTCCCGCGGAGTTCCAGCCCACGGCGACCACGGTGCCGTCGGACTTAACCCCTACCGTGTGATACTCGCCTGCGGCGACCTTGATGATGTCCGTCCAGCCGCCGACATTGCACCGCCCGAAGTAGTCGGCTCCCACGGCGACCATGGTGCCATCGGACTTAAGCCCTACCGTGTGACCGTAGCCTGCGGCGACCTGTATGATGCCCGTCCAGCCGCCGACGTCGCACTGCCTGTATTGGTTATCTCCCACGGCGACCACGGTGCCGTCGGACTTAAGCCCTACCGTGTGCACCTCGCATGCGGCGACCTGTATGATGCCCGTCCAGCCGCCGACATTGCACTGCCCAGAAGAGTTGTCTCCCGTGGCGACTACGGTGCCGTCGGACTTAAGCCCCACCGTGTACCCCTCGCCTGTGGCGACCTGGACGATGTCTTTCCAGCCGCCGACATTGCGCTGCCCATATACATTATCTCCCACGGCGACCACTCTGCCATTGGCCTTGAGCCCCACCGTGTGACCGTAGCTTGCGGCGACCTGGATAATATTCTTCCAGCCACCGACATTGCACTGCCCGTCGTAGTTGGATCCCACGGCGACCACGGTGCCGTCGGACTTAACCCCCACTGTATGATACACGCCTGCGGCGACCCGGGTGATGTCCGTCCAGCCGCTGACATCGCACTGCCCGGCGCCGTTGTATCCCACGGCGACCACAGTGCCGTCGGACTTAAGCCCCACTGTGTGACCGGCGCCTGCGGCGACCTGAATGATGTCCGTCCAGTTGCCGACGTTGCACTGCCCATGCTCGTTGTCTCCCATGGCGACCACCGTGCCGTCGGACTTAAGCCCCACCGTGTGATACCAGCCTGCGGCGACCATGGGCGTTACGTTCCCTTGAGGCATATCCAGTGTGATTGCCGAAGAAAGACTGGAGCTATCTACCGCTAAATGATTAATAGAATGGTCATCCGGCAGAGGCATGGTTACTGAAGCTCCCGCTGCCGAAGCAGGAAGAATCAGGCTGAAGACCAGAGCGATAGAGAGTAGAGCTGGTAAGAGAATTTTTCTGTTTTTCATTGCCACCTCCCATTATCCTCCATGCGAAAACCGCAACACCTCTCGTGCGTATGAAAGATTCATCTTTTGCGAGAGTCTGGTTTCCCCAAAATCATTGGCCTGCAATATTATTGTATCACATATTATTGCATCGCACCCACAGCGCTATCAAGTATTTCTACTGGGTATGCGAGCAGGGAGAATTATAACGCTACTAATTTAGGCAGTTCATAATTGCTCTCTGCTCCCGATTACCGGGGCAATGTAAAGCCTACGCGGCAAACTAAACGCTACTAACCTCACTGGAGAGTCAATTCCTTCTTTCCTACGCTCTATCCACCGGGATTGCTTCGCTGACTTTCTTAATCGCGTGGCGGCACGGTGCAGAGAAAAATACGGTTGATCTCACTCTCTCTGTCATTTCTTATTGACTTCCCAGTATTTTGCCAGGATACCACTCCCCACCCAGCACGCTATGGCTATGATTAGCCCGATGCCGAAGCTCAGGGGCGTGAATATTCCCACCAAAAGCACTATCAACCCCACCAGACCAATCAGGCTAACATAAGCAATCTTGGCATTCCGAGACATGTTACAACCTCCTTTCCTGTGAACACGCG
>Ga0299915_10000649_pt1 | contig 26056 bp, 39 predicted proteins | sample RVTome_13_FD_200263 | JGI IMG/M metagenome (GOLD analysis project Ga0299915, IMG submission 200263) | Soil microbial communities from uranium-contaminated site in the Upper Colorado River Basin, Wyoming, United States - RVT92D227 (version 2) ... | reverse complement strand
ATGGGGGAGCTCCACCTTGAGATCCTCATGGACCGCATGGAACGGGAGTTCGGCGTCCAGGCCAACCTGGGCAAGCCCCAAGTGGCCTACAAGGAAACCCTCCAGGCGGCGGCTGAGGGAGAAGGGAAATACTTTCGGCAGACCGGTGGCAAGGGCCAATACGGCCACTGCCGCCTGCGGGTCGAACCGCGGCCGCGCGGGACGGGCGTCGAGTTCGTCGATGCGACGCGCGGGGCCGCCATCCCGCGCGAATTCATCGGCGATGTCGAGACCGGCGTCCGCGAGGCCATGGAAGGGGGAATCCTGGCAGGCTTTCCGGTCACGGACGTCCGGGCGACTCTTTTCGACGGCTCCTATCACGAGGTGGATTCGACCCCCGTCGCTTACAAGATCGCCGGCTCCCTGGCCTTCAAGGACGCCGCCGCCAGGGCCGCGGCGGTCATGCTGGAGCCGATCATGAGACTCGAAGTCGTCACTCCCGAGGATTACCTGGGGGACGTCATCGGGGATTTCAACGCCCGCCGCGGCAAAGTCGAGGGCATGGAGATGAGGGCCGGAGCCCGGGTCGTTCGCGGCGCGGTCCCGCTCTCGGAGATGTTCGGGTACGCAACGGTGCTCCGGACCCTGACCCAGGGCCGGGGCTCGTTTTCGCTCGAATTCGAGCAATATGACAAGACACCGCCCGCCGTCCAGGACGAGATCATCGCCCGGATGGAGGGCAGACTGCCCCTGGCCAGGGGTTAAGGCCGGAGGGTCCACAGCCAAGGAGGTGAACGATGGCGAAAGAAAAATTTGCGAGGACGAAACCCCACGTCAACGTCGGGACGATCGGTCATATCGACCACGGCAAGACGACCTTGACCGCGGCGATAACCAAGGTCCTGGCGCTCAAGGGACTGGCCCAGGCCAAATCGTACGATGAGGTCGCCAAGGCCGACGCGAAGATGTTCCGGCGCGACGCGACGAAGATCCTGACGGTCGCCTTAAGCCACGTCGAGTACGAGAGTCCGAAGCGCCACTACGCCCATATCGACTGCCCCGGCCACGCCGACTACATCAAGAACATGATTTCGGGCGCGGCCCAGATGGACGGCTCGATCCTGGTCGTGTCCGCCGCCGACGGCCCGATGCCCCAGACGCGGGAGCACATCCTGCTCGCCCGGCAGGTCAACGTCCCGGCGATCGTCGTCTTCATGAACAAGTGCGACCTCGTCGATGACCCGGAAATCCTCGACCTCGTCGAGCTCGAGGTCCGGGAGCTCCTGACCAAGTACAACTTCCCTGGCGACAAGACGCCCGTCATCCGGGGCGCGGCGAACAAGGCCATGGACGACCCGGCGGGCGAGGCGTCCAAGCCGATCTGGGAGCTCATCGAGGCCCTGGACAGCTTCATCCCCGAGCCCGTGCGCGAGGTCGACAAGCCGTTCCTGATGTCGATCGAGGACGTCTTCTCGATCACCGGCCGGGGCACGGTCGTCACCGGCCGTGTGGACCGTGGGACGGTCAAGGTCGGCGAGGAGGTCGAGATCGTAGGTTTCACCGAGACGCGGAAGGCCGTCGTCACCGGCGTCGAGATGTTCCGCAAGCTCCTCGACCAAGCCCAGGCGGGCGATAACGTCGGCTGTCTCCTCCGGGGCATCGGCAAGACCGAGGTCGAGCGCGGCCAGGTCCTGGCCAAGCCGGGATCCATCACGCCGCACAAGAGGTTCAAGGCCGAGATCGTGGCCCTAACGAAGGAAGAGGGGGGGCGGCACACGCCCTTCTTCGCCGGCTACCGGCCGCAGTTCTACTTCCGGACGACCGACGTGACCGGCTCGGTCAAACTCCCGGCCGGCGTCGAGATGGTCATGCCCGGGGACTATGTCAACCTGGAAATCGAGCTTATCACGGCAGTGGCCATGGAGAAAGCCCTGCGGTTCGCCATCCGCGAAGGCGGCCGGACCGTGGGCGCCGGCACGGTCACCGAGATCCTGGAGTAGGCCAAGTCCGCGGGCTAGGGCCGCGGGGACGTCGGACCCCAGACGACAGAGGAACGAACGATGGAAAAAATTAGAATTCGCCTGCAATCCTTCGACCACCGGCTGTTGGACCAGTCCGTCAAGGACATCGTCGTGAAGGCGAAACGGACGGGGGCGAGCGTCTCCGGGCCCATCCCGCTGCCGACGCGAATCCACAGGTTTTGCGTTCTCCGGTCCCCCCACGTCGACAAGAAGAGCCGCGAGCACTTCGAGATGCGGGTCCACAAGCGGCTGATCGACATCAGCGAGTACAACAACGAGACGATCGAAGAGCTCCAGAAGCTGGAGCTCCCCGCGGGCATCGACGTCGAGATCCAGGCCTTCGGGGCAGGAGACTGAGCATGGTTGAGGGGCTGATCGGCAAAAAGCTCGGCATGAGCCAGCAGTACGACGCCGCAGGCAACGTTGTCCCGGTGACGATCATTCAGGCGGGACCCTGCACGGTCATCCAGAAGAAATCGCCGGAGAAGGACGGCTACGCCGCTCTGCAACTCGGCTTCGTCGAGGGGCGGGGTGAACGCCGGCCGAAGAAGCCGGCGGCCGGGCATTTCAAGTCGTCCGGCGTTCCGGTTGTCCGGACGCTCCGGGAGGTCCGCTGCAGCGCGGCGGACGAGCTGAAACCCGGCGACCAGCTGTTCGTCGATATCTTCGAGGTCGGCGAAAAGGTCCACGTCACGGGGTCGAGCAAGGGCAAGGGCTTCGCCGGCGTCGTCAAGCGGCATCATTTCCGGGGCGGCGGGGCGTCCCACGGCTCCATGTTCCACCGGGCGCCCGGTTCGATCGGCGCCTCGTCGTACCCGTCGCGCGTCGTCAAGGGCATGCGCATGGGCGGTCACATGGGGGCGGTGCGGACAACGGTCCGCAACCTCCTCGTCGTCGCCGCCGACAAAGAGAACAACCTGCTCGTCGTCCGGGGCGCGGTCCCCGGGGCCACGGGGGGATATCTTTTCATTCGCAAGGGAGGCTTCCGGCGCCGGGGGGCCTGACGTCCGGAGTGAGGGTCATGAAGAAGTTGAACGTTTTAGATACGACCGGAAAAAAGACAGCCGAGGTCGAGCTGCCGGGCGCGGTCTTCGAGTACCCCGCTAAGGGACCTCTCGTCTATGAAGCCGTCCTCAGCTACCGGGCCAACCAGCGGCGCGGGACGGCGGCCACCAAGACGCGCGGCCTCGTCAGCGGCGGCGGCCGGAAGCCGTGGCGCCAGAAAGGCACGGGCCGGGCCCGGGCCGGCAGCACCCGCTCGCCGCTCTGGCGGAAAGGCGGCGCCGTTTTCGGGCCCCAGCCGCGGGACTACCGCCAGGAACTTCCGAAGCAGGCCCGGCGGAACGCCCTGCGTTCGGCCCTGGCCGATAAATACGCCGCCGAGCGCCTCGTGGTTTACGACGCCCTCGAGCTCAAGGAGCCGAAGACGAAAGCCGCTGCCGAGCTCCTCCGGACGCTCAAGCTGGATTCCGCCCTGCTCGTCGACGACCGCAGCAACCGCAACCTGTTCCTGGCGATGCGGAACCTCCCCCGAGTCAAGGCCGTCGACGCCGGATTGCTCAATGTCTTCGACGTCCTCAACCACACCTGGCTCGTCTTTAGCCGCCGGGCCTTCGCGGCCCTCATGGAGAGATTAAAGTGAGCAAAGACCCGCGCCAGATCCTCCTCCGCCCCGTGATCACCGAGAAGAGCACGCGGCTCAAGGACGCGCACCGGGAGATCTGCTTCGAAGTCGCCCGGGATGCCAACAAGATCGAGATCAAGGCCGCCATCGAAGAGCTCTTCAAGACGAAGGTCGCCCGCGTCCGGACCGAAGCCAAGCACGGCAAGGTCCGCCGGGTGGGACGGAGCGCCGGCCGGACCCGGGATTGGAAGAAGGCCTACGTCCGGTTGAAAGAGGGCGAAAAGATGATCGAATACTTCGAGGCGGTGTAAAATGGGCATCAAGACCTATCGCCCCGTCACGCCGGGACTGCGCCACCGGACGGGCAACACCTATGAAGACCTCACGACGGACCAGCCGTACAAGCCGCTGCTCGAATCGTTCTCGAAGTCGGGAGGCCGGGACAGCCGCGGCCACCTGGCCATCCGCAACCGCGGAGGCGGCCACAAGCAGCTGTACCGGGCGATTGACTTCCGCCGGGACAAGATCGACATCCCGGGGACGGTCGAGACGATCGAGTATGACCCGAACCGGTCCGCCTTCATCTCCCTGGTCAAGTACCGGGACGGCGAGCGGCGCTACATGATCAGCCCGCTCAACATGAAGGTCGGGCAGGAGGTCGTCTCCTCGAACCAGCAGGTCGACATCCTGCCGGGCAACTCCTTGCCGCTGCGCTTCATCCCCCTGGGGACGGTCATCCATAACCTGGAGCTGCGGCCCGGCAAGGGCGGACAGGTCGCCAAGGCCGCCGGCGCGGGCGCCCAGATCCTGGCCAAGGAGGGCGATTATGCCCAGGTCCGGATGCCGTCGTCGGAGATCCGGCGTGTCCATCTGAACTGCCGGGCGACGATCGGCCAGATCGGCAACCTCGACCACCAGAACATCGACGTCGGCAAGGCCGGGCGGAGCCGCTGGCTCGGGTGGCGGCCCCATGTCCGGGGGACGGCCATGAACCCGATCGACCATCCGCACGGAGGGGGCGAAGGCCGCTCCAAGGGTGGACGGAATCCCGTCAGCCCCGAGGGCATCCCGACCAAGGGCTTCAAGACGCGGCAGAATAAGCGGACCCAGATGTTCATCATCAGGCGGAGGAGCAAGTAACAATGAGCCGATCGTTGCGCAAAGGCCCGTTCATCGACGCCCACCTCCTGGAGAAGGTCAAGGCGACCGGCGCCGCCGGCAAGCGGCAGGTCATCAAGACCTGGTCACGCCGCTCGACGGTCATTCCGGACATGGTCGGCATGACGATCGGGGTCCACAACGGACGCAAGTTCATCCCGGTGTTCGTCACCGAGAATATGGTCGGGCATAAGCTGGGGGAGTTCTCTCCGACCCGGACCTTCAAGGGTCACACGTCGAAGACGGCCAAACAGCTGAAAATGGCGAAATGACATGAGCGAACCCGCTTATCTCTCCCATGCCGTCGCCCGGTACGTGCGGCTGAGCCCTCAGAAGGGCCGGCTCGTCGCGGACCTCATCCGGGACCGCTACGTCGGGGAAGCGCTGTCTATTCTCCGTTTCTCCGAAAAGAAGAAGATCAGCGCCGTCCTGGAAAAAGTCCTCCGATCGGCCATCGCCAACGCCCAGCAGAAGGTGCCCAACGTCGACGTGGACAACCTCTTTGTCGGCAAGGTCCATGTCGACGGCGGACCGTCCGTGAAGCGGATCCGGCCGGCGCCCCAGGGGCGAGCCTATCGCATCATCAAGCGGACGAGCCACGTGCACATCTACCTGCAGGAGAAAGGGAAATAGCCGATGGGACAGAAGACGCATCCGGTGGGTTTCCGACTGGGGTTCAACCGGGGGTGGACCTCCCGCTGGTTCGCCCGCGGGCGGGAATACGCCCGCCTCATCCATGAAGACCTGGTGATGAAGAGGGCGATCAAGGAGAAGTACGCGCACGCCGGGATCGCCGAGGTGGCCGTGGAGCGAGTGGGGCCCAAGATTCGGGTCATCATCCACACGGCCCGGCCGGGCATCATCATCGGCCGGGGCGGCAAGGAGATCGAGAGCCTGAAGCGGCTTCTCGTGGGGATCGCCCGCAAGGACGTTTATGTGGATATCCGTGAGGTCGACAAGCCCGAGACGACCGCGATCCTGGTCGGCGAGGGCATCGCCATCCAGCTCGAGAAGCGGATCGCCTACCGGCGGGCCATGCGCAAGGCCGTGGACCTCGCGCTCAAGATGGGTGCCAAGGGCATCAAGGTCATGTGCGCGGGCCGGCTGGGCGGGGTCGAGATCGCCCGCTCCGAGTGGTACCTCAAGGGCCGGTTGCCCCTTCAAACGCTCAAGGCCGACATTGATTACGCCTTCACCGAGGCCTTCACGACCTACGGTCAGATCGGCATCAAGGTCTGGATCTATCGCGGCGACGTGGAAAAGGCCCGGGTGACGTCCCAGATGGCCGAGGTCGAGGAGATCTAGCGATGTTGATGCCGGCAAAGGTCAAGTTCCGGAAGCACCACCGCGGCCGGATGCGGGGCAAGGCGACGCGCGGCGCCGAGCTCTCCTTCGGGGAGTTCGGGCTGCAGGCCCTCGAGCCCTGCTGGCTCTCGGGACGCCAGATCGAGGCCGGCCGCATCACCATCAGCCGCTTCCTCAAGCGCCGGGGCAAGCTCTGGATCCGGACGTTCCCCTGGAAATCCGTCACCAAGAAGCCCACCGAGACGCGGATGGGCAAGGGGAAAGGCGACCCGGATCACTGGGTCGACGTCATCCGGCCCGGCAAGGTCCTCTACGAGATCGAGGGCGTCGACGAGCCCATGGCCCGGGAGGCCATGCGCCTGGCGGCCCATAAGCTGCCGATCAAGACGCGGTTTATCTCGCGGGAAGGCAGGGAACTCAGATGAAGATCCGAGACATGAGAGACCTGTCGGCCGACGAGCTCCGGAACAAGGAGGCCGAACTGCGTGACCAGTTGTTCAAGCTGCGGTTCCAGAAGTCGCTGGGGCAGCTCGACAGCCCGATGAAATTGCGGACCATCAAGCGGGACATCGCCCGCATCCGGACCGTCCTCCACGAGATGGCGGAGAAGGCCGCATAAAGAGGAGTCAGTCATGGACGCCAAAGCCCCCAGCCGGAAGACGATTAAAACGGGGACCGTCGTCGGCAAGACGATGATGAAGACCGTCAAGGTCATGGTCGAGCGGCAGGTCCGGCACCCGCGGTACCTGAAGACGATCCGGCGCCGCCGGACGTTCCTCGTCCACGACGAGAACGACCGCTGCCAGCTCGGCGACCGCGTGCGGATCATCGAGACGCGCCCGCTCAGCAAGTTGAAGCGGTGGCGCATTCTCGACGTCGTCGGGGCCGCCGGCCGCGCCTCCCGGACGGAGAACGGAGGCCGGCCATGATCCAGATGAGGACGATGCTCAAGGTCGCGGATAATTCCGGCGCGCGGCGGATCATGGCCATCACGCCCCTGGGCGGCGGCGTCGGCCTGGCCGCCTACATCGGCGACATCATCTCGGCGACCGTCAAGGAGGCCGATCCGGAAAGCAAGATCCCGAAGGGGAAGGTCGTCCGGGCCGTCGTCGTCCGGACCCGGAAAGAGCTGCGGCGGAAGGACGGCTCGTACATCCGGTTTGAGGACAACGCCGCCGTCATCATCGACAAGGCCGGGGAGCCTCTCGGAACGCGCGTCTTCGGACCCGTCGGCAGGGAACTCCGCGAGAAGAAGTTCATGAAGATCGTCTCCTTGGCGCCGGAGGTCCTCTGATGGCCAAGATGAAACTCAAGAAGAGCGACCTCGTCATCGTCAAGGCCGGCAAGGACAAGGGCAAGACCGGCAAGGTCCTCAAGGTCGACCCGGAGACGAACCGGGTCATCGTCGAAAAGGTCAATTTCGCCAAGCAGTTCGTCCGGGCCGACCGGGGGAAGAACGTCCAGGGCGGGGTTATGGAAAGGGAGGCGGGGATCGACGCCTCCAACCTGATGATCTACTGCGAGGAATGCGGGCAGGGCGTGCGCATCCGGACCAAGCTCCTGGAGGACGGGAGCCGGCTGCGGGTCTGCAGCAAGTGCGAGTCCGTCCTCGAGAAACCGAAGTGAGGATGATCCATGAGCCGGTTGTATGACAGATACCAGAAGGAGATCCTGTCCGAGCTCCAGCGGGAACTCCGCATCGACAACCCGATGGCCGTCCCGAAGCTGGTCAAGATCGTCGTCAACATGGGAGTGGGCGACGCGATCCAGAACATCAAGCTGCTCGATGCGGCCAAGACGGAACTGGGCCTCATCACGGGCCAGCTGCCGGGCATCGGACGGGCGAAGAAATCCATCTCGGCCTTCAAGCTGCGCAAGGGCGTGCCGATCGCCTGCTACGTGACCCTCAGGAACCGGCGGATGTACGAGTTCTTCGACCGCCTGGTCAATATCGTCCTGCCCCGCGTGCGGGACTTCCGGGGTGTGGCGCCGACCGCCTTCGACGGCCGGGGAAACTATACGCTCGGCCTCCGCGACCAGCTCGTCTTCCCGGAGATCGATTACACCAAGGTCGAGCGGAGCCGGGGCATGAATATCACCATCGTGACCTCGGCCCGGACGAACCAAGAGGCCTTTGCCCTCCTCAAGAAGATGGGCATGCCGTTCCGAGAGTCCTAGAAAAGGGAGAGTCATATGGCGACAAGCGCACGCATGGCCAAACAACGCCGGACGCTGAAGTACGCCACCCGGACGCGGCATCGCTGCCGCCTCTGCGGCCGGTCGCGGGGTTACTACCGGAAGTTCGACCTCTGCCGGCTCTGCTTCCGCGAACTGGCCCTCAAGGGGGAGATCCCCGGCATCGTCAAGGCCTCCTGGTAAGGCGGAGGAAAGGATACGCTCATGAACCTGACGGACCCCATCGCCGATATGCTGACCCGGATCCGCAACGCCGTCCGGGCCCGGAAAAAGGAGGTCAATATTCCCTCCTCCCGGATGAAAGTCGAGATCGCCAAGCTCCTCAAAGAGGAAGGCTATATCCGCAATTTCAAGGTGATCGACGACCCCAAGCAGAGCGTCCTCAACGTCGCGCTCAAGTACGGGGAGGACGAGCATAACGCCATCTCCGGCCTGCGCCGGGTGAGCAAGCCCGGGTGCCGCATCTACTGCACCAAGGATGCCGTCCCCAAAGTCCTCGATGGACTGGGGCTGGTCATCGTTTCGACGTCGCGGGGCGTCCTGACCGGCAAGAAATGCGCGGAACTGGGCGCCGGCGGCGAAGTCGTTTGCGAAGTCTGGTAAGAGAGGCGACGATGTCACGGATCGGCAAGAAACCCATCGAGATCCCGGCCGGGGTCAAGGTCACGATCCACTCCGACCGTCTCGAGTTCGAGGGCAAGAAGGGCAAACTGACGTCTCCCCTCCAGACGGGTATCACGGCCCGGATGGACGGCGAGAAACTCATCCTCGGCCGCGCGGACGATACAAAGGCCCAGAAGCAGTTCCACGGCCTGTGCCGCAGCCTGGCGCAGAACGCGGTCATCGGCGTCACCCAGGGCTACCAGAAGCAGCTGGAGATCGTCGGGGTGGGCTACCGGGCGAAGGTCGATAAGAACCGTCTGGAGCTCAACCTGGGATACTCGCGCCCGATCGTCTATGAGGTCCCGGCCGGGGTGGAGGTCGTGGCCGAGAAACCGACCCTGCTCACGGTCCGGGGGATCGACAAGCAGCAGGTCGGCCAGGTCGCCGATAAGATCAAGCACTTCCGGATCCCCGACCCCTACAAACAAAAGGGGGTCCGCTACGTCGGCGAGGTCCTGATCAAGAAGGAACGGAAGGCGGGGGTGGCCGGTGCTTAAAGACAAGATGAAGGTCAGGCGGGAGCGGACGGACCGCCTCCGGAAGCGGATCCGGGACAAGGTCCGCGGCACGGGCCAACGGCCGCGGGTCCATGTCCACAAGAGCAACCTGTACATCTACACCCAGGCCGTCGACGACAGCGCGGGCCGGATCCTGGTCGCGGCGTCGACCTTGGAAAAAGAGTTCCGGGAGAAGGCGAAAAACACCAAGAACAAGGATGCCAGTGCGCTTCTGGGCGGTCTGCTGGCCCAGCGGCTCAAGGAAAAAAAGATCGACCAGATCGTCTTCGACCGCGGGGACTATCCCTACCACGGCCGGGTCAAAGCCCTGGCCGAGGCCCTCCGGAAAGAAGGAATCCGGTTCTAGGCGGCAACTGAAGGAGGAATGAACGTGGACGAGCGGAGATATTCAAGGGCGGGCAGGGGCGAGGTCGTAGAGCCGGAGTTCAAGGACCAGGTGATCTCCATCCGGCGCGTCAGCAAGGTCGTCAAGGGCGGCAAGAACCTCAGCTTCTCGGCCCTCGTCGCGGTCGGCGACGAGAAGGGCCGGGTGGGGATCGGCAAGGGCAAGGCCCGGGAAGTCCCCTCGGCCATCGCCAAGGCCGTCGAGGCGGCGAAGAAGAATCTCTTCCACGTTCCGTTGGCCGAGACGACCATCCCCCATGCCGTCAAGGCCCAGGACGGGGCCGGGCTGGTCGTCCTCCGGCCCGCCTCCAAAGGAACCGGCGTCATCGCCGGCGGGGCCGTGCGCGTCATCATGCAGCTTGCCGGGATCAAGGACATCTTGACCAAATCTCTCCGCAGCACCAATCCGCTCAGCGTCGCCAACGCCACGATGTCGGCCCTGCATCAGCTCAAGAATCCGGACGACGTCGCGCGCAATCGCGGCAAAGCGAAGGGTGTCCTATGGCAGTAAAGAGCGCCAAGGCCGTCCGTAAGCCGCGGGCCAAGATCCCGGCCGGAGGTCGCCGGCTTCGGATCCGGCTGGTCCGCAGCCTGATCGCCTACCCGAAGAACCAACAGGCCGTCGTTCGCGGGCTGGGCCTGCGCAAGATCGGTTCGGAGGTCATCCGCCCCGAGACTCCGGAGATCGCGGGGATGGTCCGGAAGGTCTCCCACCTCTTGAAAGTGGAACCTGTGGAGGAGCCATGAATCTCAGCACTCTGCGCCCGGCACAAGGGGCGCGTCAGACGCGCAAGCGGCGGGGCCGCGGACCCGGCTCCGGCCTGGGCAAGACCGCGGGTCGCGGCCACAAAGGTCAGCTCGCGGGCGCGGGGTACTCCCAGAAAAAGGGCTTCGAGGGCGGCCAGATGCCGCTCGTCCGCCGGGTCCCCAAGCGGGGCTTCACGAACGTCTTCCGGCAGGAGTACGCCGAGGTCAACCTGGACAGCCTCGCCCGTGTCGGCAAAGCCGAGGTCGGGCCGAAGGAGATGACGGAGGCCGGCTTGATCAAAAGCGAAGCCGCGCGGGTCAAGGTCCTGGGGCGCGGGGATGTGACCGCGGCCCTGACCGTCCATGCCCATAAGTTCTCGGATTCGGCCGTGAAGAAGATCGAAGCCAAGGGCGGCCGGGCCGTTATGATCGGGAAAGACTAATGCTCGACAGCGTCCGCAATATCTTCGCCATCCCCGAACTCCGGAAACGGGTCATTTTCACCCTCCTCCTCCTGGCCGTCTACCGTATCGGCGCCCAGATCCCCAATCCCGGGATCAGCGCCGAGGCCCTGGCGGAGTTCTGGCAGACCCAGCGCAACTCCATCCTGGGCTTCGTCGACCTGTTCTCCGGGCGCAATATGTCCCAGATGACGATCTTCGCCCTGGGCATCATGCCCTACATCAGCGCTTCCATCATCCTCCAGCTGTTGACCGTCGTCTGGCCCTACCTGGAGCGGCTCTCCAAGGAAGGGGAAATGGGACGCAAGAAGATCACCCAGTACACCCGCTACGGGACGATCGGGATTTGCCTCATCCAGGCCTTCGGCATCACGCTCTGGCTGGAGGCACTGAAAAGCCCGGGCGGAGCCCCCATCGTTCCGAGTCCCGGCTTCGGCTTCAAGTTTCTGACGATCCTGACCCTGACGACGGGCACGGTCTTCATCATGTGGCTCGGCGAGCAGATCTCCGAACGGGGGATCGGCAACGGCATCTCCCTCCTTATTTTCGCCGGCATCGTCGTCGACATCCCGCGGGGCATCAACAGCCTGGTCGGCTCCCTGCGCTCGGGAGACCTGGACCCCCTGCAGCTCATCTTCCTCCTCATCCTCATGCTGGTCGTCGTCGGCTTCATCATCTTCGTCGAACGGGGCCAGCGCCGCATCCCCGTGTCCTACGCCAAGCGGGTCATCGGCCGGAAGGTCTACGGCGGCCAGAGCACGCACCTTCCTCTGCGGGTCAATACGGGCGGCGTTATCCCCATCATTTTCGCCGCCTCGATCATCACGATCCCGACGACGATCGCCTCCTTCACCAAGGTCCCCGTGCTGCAGTCGATCGCTCAGCAGTTCATGCCGGGCATGCCCCTCTACAATCTCTTCTACCTGGCCTCGATCATCTTCTTCACCTATTTCTACGTCTCGATCATCTTCAATCCGGCGGACGTCGCCGAGAACCTGCGGAAGTACGGCGGCTTCATCCCGGGCATCCGCCCGGGCAAGACGACCTCGGACTTCATCGACGAGGTCCTCTCGCGCATCACGCTCGTCGGCGCCGTCTACCTGGCCGTCATCGCCATCATGCCCGACTTCTTCACGCGCGGCTTCAACGTCCAAGCCCTGCCCCTGGTCGGCGACTTCCTCCAGCGGATCCTGCCGAGATTCTTTACCGAGGGCCTGGGGATCGACTTCCGCTTCGGCGGGACATCCATCCTCATCGTCGTCGGCGTCGCCATGGACACGCTTCAGCAGATCGAGGCGCAGCTGGTGATGCGCCATTATGACGGCTTCATGCGGCGCAGCCGGATCCGCGGGAGACGAGGATGAGGGTCATCCTTCTGGGCGCCCCCGGCAGCGGCAAGGGGACCGTCGGCGACCTGATCCAACACGTCTACGGTCTTCCCCGGATCGCGACCGGCGATCTCCTGCGCCGGGCCGTCCAGGAGCGGACTCCGTTGGGACGGAGTGCGGCCGAGCATATCGGGCGCGGCGGGCTGGTGCCCGACGACCTGGTCGTGGCCCTCGTCAGCGAGCGGTTGGACGTCGGGGACACCGAAGCGGGTTATGTCCTGGACGGATTCCCCCGGACCATCGCCCAGGCGCGCAGCCTGGAGGCCCTCGACCCCCGCCGGCCCGAAGTCGTCATCGACATCGAAGCCGACGAGGCGACGGTCGTCCGCCGGCTCGAGGCGCGGCGGCTCTGCCCGCGTTGCGCCGCCGTTTTTAATCTCCGGAGCCGGCCGCCGCGGCGCGCGGACCTGTGCGACGAGGACGACGAGACGCTTATCCAGAGGGATGACGACCATCCGGAGATCGTTCGAAAACGGCTCCGCGTCTACCACCAGCAGACGGAACTTCTCGTCGCGTACTACGCCGACAAAGGGATTCTCCACCGGGTCGCCGGCAACGGGACCGTAGACGAAACGTTCGCTCAGGTCCGGCCGATCCTCGACCGGGCGCTGGCCGGGGCGGGGAAGGAGCAGACGGCGCGATGATCATCCTCAAGTCGCGCGACGAGCTCGAGGTCATGCGCCGGGGCGGCCGGATCGTGGCCCGCGTCCTGGACGAGCTCCGCTCCCGGGTCCGCCCCGGGGTCGAAACCCGCGAACTCGACGCCTTTGCCGACGCGATGGCCCGGGAGATGGGCGGGGTCCCGGCCTTCAAGGGCTACCACGGCTACCCGGCCTCGCTGTGCGTGTCGGTCAATGAGGAGGTCATCCATGGGATCCCCTCCATACGCCGGCTGCGGGAAGGCGACATCGTCAGTCTCGACTTCGGCGTCATCTGCGACGGCTTCTATAGTGACGCGGCTGTGACGCTTCCGGTGGGCGAGGTCGCCCCCGAGGCCGCGCGGCTCATCGCCGGGGCCGAGCGGGCCTTCGCCGCCGGACTGGCGGAAGTCCGGGACGGCGGCCGGCTCTCCGACATCTCCTCGGCTGTCGAACGTTCGGTCACGGACGAGGGCTTCGCCGTCATCCGGCAGTTCGTCGGGCACGGCATCGGTCGCGACCTGCACGAGGAACCCCAGGTCCCGAACTTCGGGCTCCCCGGCCGGGGCCCCCGCCTGCGGCCGGGATTGACGCTGGCCATCGAGCCGATGATCGCCCAGGGCGGCTGGGAAGTCGAGATCCTGGCGGACGGCTGGACGGCCGTGACGCGAGACCGGCGCCTGGCGGCCCATTTCGAGCATACGGTGGCGCTGACCGAGGAGGGGGCAGAGATTCTCAGCGCTCCGGACGGTCGCCGCCGCCCGGAGGTCGCTCCCCGCGAGAAGGAGAGGCCGCATGCCTAAGCAGGACATGTTCGAGACGGAGGGGGTTGTTTTGGAGACCCTGCCGAACGCCATGTTCCGGGTCGAGCTGGCCAACAAACATGTCATCCTGGCCCACATCTCGGGGAAGATGCGGAAGCACTTCATCCGCATCCTGCCCGGGGACCGGGTCCAGGTCGAGCTTTCGCCCTACGACCTGACCAAGGGACGCATCACCTACCGCTTTAAATAGAGGACGACCATGAAAGTCAGAGCATCCGTCAAGAAGATCTGCCGCAACTGCAAGATCGTCAGACGCCGGGGCATCGTGCGCGTCATCTGTACCAACCCCCGGCATAAACAAAGACAAGGATAGGCGAGGTACCCCATGGCACGAATCGCGGGCATCACTCTTCCCCCGGACAAGCGGATCGAGATCGGCCTGACCTATATCTACGGCATCGGCCGGTCCAAGGCCGGCCACATCCTCGCCGAGGCCAAGATCGACAAGAACAAGAAAGTCAAGGCCCTGAGCGAGGACGAGGTCAACAAGATCCGCCAGATCATCGAGAAGCGGGAGAAAATCGAGGGCGACCTCCGCAAAGAGGTCACCATGAACATCAAACGGCTGATCGACATCGGCTGCTACCGCGGACAGCGGCACAAGCGCAAACTGCCGGTCCGGGGGCAGCGGACGCGGACCAACGCCAGGACCCGCAAGGGGCCCCGCGGACGCACGATCAAGCGCGAGAAGAAAGTCTGACGCAGGAGACGAACGATGGCGGAGAAAGTCACCAAAGCCAAGGCCAAGACCAAGACCAAGAAGAAGAAAGTCCGCCGGGAGATTGGGTTCGCGTTCGCCCATATCCAGTCGACCTTCAACAACACGATCATCACCATCACCGACCACATCGGGAACACGGTTTGCTGGTCGAGCGCGGGAACGTCCGGGTTCAAGGGGGCCCGCAAGGGCACGCCCTTCGCCGCCCAGCTGGCGGCTAAAGAGGCGGCCACCAAGGCCCGGGACGCGGGCGTCAAGTATGTCGATGTCCGGATCACGGGGCCGGGCGCCGGCCGCGAGTCTTCCATCCGCGCCCTGCAGGCCGCCGGCCTGGAGATCAAGTCCATTAAAGACGTCACCCCGATCCCCCACAACGGATGCCGGTCGCGGCGCCGCCGGCGCGTCTGAGGCCCGCTCGGGAGCGAGGAAGGAGAAACCTATGGGACGAAACAGCGACCCGGATTGCCGGCTCTGCCGCACCGAGAAAACGAAGCTCTATTTCAAGGGCCATAAGTGCTTGACCGAGAAATGCCCTGTCGAGCGCCGGGCCTATGCCCCGGGCGAACACGGGCGGATGAAGAAAAGGATCCTCGGCTACGCCATCCAGCTCAGGGAGAAGCAGAAACTCAAAAGGTTCTACGGGATGTCCGAAGAGCAATTCCGCCTCTTCTTCAAGCGGGCCGAGCGCAAGCGCGGGGTCACCGGCGAGAACCTCCTGAGCATGCTCGAGCGGCGGCTGGACAACGTCGTCTTCCTGATGGGCCTCTCGATGTCGCGGACCCAAGCCCGCCAGCTCATCGCCCACGGCCATTTCCGGGTCAACGACCAGAGAGTCAATATCCCGTCCTTCCTCGTCAAGCCGGGCGACGTCATCACCTTCCGGGAACGCTCCCAGCGCAACGAGAACCTCAAGGCCGTGGCCGAGGTCAACCGCAATAAGACCCTGCCCGGCTGGCTCGAGGTCGATTGGGACGAGCGGCGCGGCCGGATCCTGGCCCTGCCGACCCGGGCGGACGTCACCCTGCCCGTCGAGGAACACCTCGTCGTCGAGCTCTACTCGAAATAAGAGAACCTGAAGGCCGGCCGCGCGAAAGGAGATCCCATGACAGACACCAGTTTTCAGCGACCCAAATATCTCGACGTGGACTTCGAGAGTCTGACGGACAACTACGGGCGTTTCCAGGCCCAGCCGTTTGAGCGGGGGTACGGGATCACCGTGGGCAACGCCCTGCGGCGGATCCTCCTCTCCTCGATCACCGGGGCGGCCATCACCGCTGTCCGGATCGAGGGCGTCCTCCACGAGTTCTCCACCATCCCCGGGGTCGTCGAGGACGTCACCGTTATCCTCCTCAACCTGAAAAGCATCCCGCTCAAACTCAAGGGAGAGGAAGCCCGCCGGATGACCCTCTCCAAAGAGGGGCCGGGCGAGGCGACGGCGGCCGACATCGCCCACGACGCGGATATCGAGATCCTGCAGAAGGACATTCATATCGCCTCCCTCGACACCGACGGCCGGCTCGAGGTCGAGATGATCGTCCGCAACGGCCGCGGCTATATCCCAGCCGACCAGAATTTCGACGAGACCCTGAGTGTCGATTACATCCCCCTCGATTCTTCCCACTCGCCCGTCCTCAAGGCCAATTACCGGGTCGAACCCGCGCGCGTCGGCAAACGCATCGATTATGAGGGACTGACGCTGGAGGTCTGGACGACGGGGGCCATCCGGCCCACGGACGCCGTTTCGCAAGCCGCCAAGCTCATGCGGGACCACCTGGCCATCTTCCTCAACATCGTCGACGAGCCCCTCGAACGGGAACAGGTCCAGGCCAAGAAGGAAATCCCTTACCTCGGCCAGTCCGATATCCTGGCTAAGTCGATCGACCACCTCGAGCTCAGCGTCCGCTCCAACAACTGCCTCCGTTCGGCCGGGATCGAACGCATTTATGAGCTTGTCCAAAAGACCGAGGACGAGCTGCTCAAGACGAAGAATTTCGGCCGCAAGTCGCTGGCCGAAATCAAGGAAACCCTGGCCAACCTCGGCTTGGCCCTCAACCTCGAGCTCCATCCCAAGCTCATCGAACGGATCCAGGCCGACCTCAAGGCCGGTTCGGGTGAGAAGGAGTCCGACGAATCATGAGGCACCAAGTCAAAAGGCGGTACCTGCGGCGCGATTCGGCCCATCGGCGGGCCCTCCTGCGTAACCTCGTGACCTCCCTCCTGGATAAGGAGCGGATGCGGACGACCCTGGCCAAGGCCAAGGCGACCCGGCCGGTGGCGGAGAAGATGATCACGCTGGGCAAGCGGGGCACGCTTCACGCCCGCCGCCAGGCGCTCGCCTATCTCACCCGGGAGTCGGTCGTGAAGAAGCTCTTCGACGAGGTCGCCCCGCGCTTCAGCCAGCGCCCCGGGGGCTACACCCGCATCATCCGGACGGCCCCGCGGGCCGGCGACGGCGCGGCGATGGCGCTCCTCGAACTCGTCGGCAGCGAGTTCAAGAAGAAAGCCAAGAAGAAGAAGGACCTCAAGGAGAAGCCGAAGAGCCCTCTTTCAGCAAAAAAATAGGGCCCAGGCTCTATTTTGATCCGGCCGGGGGCCGCCGCGCCCCCTGGTAAATCCTCTGCCAGTACGGGTCTTTCAGCCGCGAGACCTGGACGACCGGCCTCTCGTGGGTCGTGGCGTTGATGAATTCCTCCCCGTCAACCATCATCCCGACGTGCGTGATGCGGTTCGTCGCGCGCCCGAAAAAGACGAGGTCCCCCGCGCTCTCCTGGCCGGCCGCGACGGGCCGCAGCCCGCTCCCCTCGAATTGGATATCCGCGTCCCGGAGGATCGGGATGCCGGCCAGTTGATAGATGAGTTGAACATAGCCCGAGCAATCCAGGCCGAAGGGGGTCGTCCCGCCCCAATAGTAGGGGAGGCCGAGGAAGCGCTTGGCGAGAGAAACCATCTCGTCGGGCGAGAGGCGCGGCCGGGGAGCCGGAGCATCAACGAGAACCCCGTCGCCGACCTGGACCCAGCCCGGCTGGCCGTCCGGCAGCGTTACCGCGCACCAGCGTTCTCCACACTCGCCCGCCGGGAGCCGGACGCCGATGGTGACCGTGACGAGCGGTTTGCGCTTGGTGACATCCGCGACCGCGTAGATATTGGCGAAGAGGCTGGTCACCTCGAAAACCCGTCCCGCCGCCGCGTAACCCTTTTCTTCCTCCTCGAGGAGGCGGAGGGCGCTGCCCGCGACCCAGCCCCGGTAGGTATCGGGCGTCTCGATCTCGTACCACGGCTCGCCACGCTCGTTCTTCTCTTCCCGGAGGACCTTGACGGCCGTCCCCAGGACGGTTTGGCTCACGACGTCGGAGAGGTCCGAACTCCGGCGGTGCATATTCTCCACGGCCGCGAGGACAACGGCGCGGCGGGGCGCCGGGGAGGAGACCTGCGCGAACGCCAGGGGGGCTGCGAGCGCGGCCAAGATCAGTCGGCGGAACGTGTGCTTCATGATGACCTCCGCGTCTATTATATCCGGCGGTTTGCCGGACGCAACTCGCTGGATTATAATGGCGCCCGGAGGTGGTCATGAGGCGACGGGAATTCGTAGTTGCCGCCGGCTCGGCGCTGGCCGGGGCCGCGGCAGGGATTCGGCCCGCGGCAGCGGGGCCGCAGGCCAAACGGGCGGGAGGGACGACCAGGGTCCAGGCCGTCATTCGCGAACTCAGGCTCCGCCAAGCGTGGACGCTTTCGAGGGGGACCTGGACCACCCGCCGGAACGTTTTTGTCCGCCTCGAGCGGGACGGCGTCGCGGGGTACGGTGAAGCCGCGCCCATCGCCCGTTATAACGAGACCGCCGAGAGCGCTCTGGCTTTCGTTCGCCAGGTCGAGCCCCTCCTTCAAGGCGACCTGTGGGCCTTTCAGGACCTCTGGATGTCTATCGACCGGTCGGCGCCGGGGGAGCACGCGGCCAAAGCCGCTCTCGACCTGGCGGTGCTCGACTGGGCGACGAAGACGCTGCATATTCCCCTTTATCGCTGGCTGGGAGCCGACCCGCGCCGGGCCCCGCGGACGACGTATTCCATCGGCATCGACGAAGTGCCGGTCATGCAGGAAAAGGTCCGCCAGGCGGCGGGCTTTTCGGTCTACAAGATCAAGGTCGGCACGGCCGATGACCGGAAGATCATCGAGGGCATCCGGGCCGTCACGGACAAACCGCTCCGGGCCGACGCCAACGAGGGGTGGAAGAGCCGCGAAGAGGCCCTGGAAATGATCACCTGGATGGCCAAGCGGGGGGTCGAACTCATCGAACAGCCTTTGCCGGCATCCCAGCTCGACGACTACCGCTGGCTAAAGGAACGGACGCCGATCCCCATCTTCGCCGACGAAAGCCTGATGACGACCGCGGATATTCCCGGCCTGGCCGGCGCCTTCGACGGCGTCAACGTCAAGCTGATGAAGTGCGGCGGTGTCCAGGAAGCCGTCCGGATGGCGGCCGTCGCGCGGGCCGTGGGGCTGAAACTCATGCTCGGCTGCATGATCGAAAGCTCGCTCGGCATCGCCGCGGCCGCGGCCGTTTCGCCGCTCTTCGACTACGCCGACCTCGACGGGAACCTCCTCATCGACAACGACCCGTTTCGCGGCCTGGGTCTGGACGGCGACCGGCTCGTGCTGTCCCCGAAGCCCGGGCTGGGGGTTGAGGGAGACGTCTGGGGCAGGGACGGCTAAGAACGCCGGACCGAGCGGAGCGGAGCGTCCGGCGCGGGCTTAGGAGCCCGGTTTCCCGGCCTTGATGAGCAACTGTTGTCCGGCCAGGAGCTGGTCGTCCGCCAGGTCGTTCGCGGACTTGATCTGCTCAACGGTCGTGTTGAACGCCCGGGCCAGGGAAAAAAGGGTATCACCCGGCTTGACCAGATAGGTGATCGTCTCCGCGGGGGAGGCCGTTTCGCTGGCTGAGGATTTTGCGGCCGCGGGGGACCCTCCGGCCGCAGTCCGGTCGGCCACCCCGCCCCGGCCGGGGATCTTGACCCGCTGGCCGGGATAGATGAGCGTTCCCCGCATGTTGTTCAGCCGCTGGATGGCGCCCACCGTGGTCCGGTAGCGGCGGGCGATGAGGCCGAGGGTGTCTCCGCTGCGGACATAATGCCAGGAAAAGATGACGTCCGGAGGGATCCATTTCGGCACCGTCGGCACGGCGGCCAGGACCTTTTCCCCGTACCCGGCGGGCACCTTGAGCTGGTATTCATAATTCGGCGTCGACTCATTCCGGAGCTCAGGATTGAGGTAGGAAAGCATGAGCGGGTCGAGCCCCAGGCTGGTGGAAAGAGCCCCCAACTTGACGGGCTGATCGACGGTGACCGTCTCGTACTGCAGCGGCAGTTCGGGCTCCGGCAGCTGGAAGCCGTATTTTGCCGGGTCCTCGAGGATCTGGAGGGTGGCGATGAGCCGCGGCACGAAGCGGGCAGTTTCGTACGGCAGGTTCTGGAAAAGGTCCCAGAAATTATCGAAGTAATCGATCCGCTGGGCCCGGATGACGTTTTGCACACGCATCTCGCCGCAGTTATAGGACGCCAGAGCCGTCGTCCAGTCGCCGAAGAGGTCGTGGAGCTCGAGGAGGTACTTGATCGCCGCCTGGGTGGCTTTGACCGGGTCCATCCGTTCGTCCACATACTTATCCTGTTTGAGGCCGTAGCGGTAGCCGGTCGAGCGCATGAACTGCCACAGGCCGAGGGCGCGCGCGCGGGACAGGGCCTTGACCTTGAAGCCGCTTTCGATGAGCGGGAGCCAGGAGAGCTGCTCGGGCAGGCCGGCCTTGCGCATTTCGTCGAGGATCATCGTGCGGAAGAGCCCTGACCGTTTATAGGCGTCCTCAAAAGCCTTCCGTTCGACCGTCTGGAAGGACCGGATCTCCTTTTGGACCCATTGGTTGTCGACCATGGGGACGCTGCCGTTCAGCCGTCCCGGGGCGGGCAGCCGGTTGGCATAGGCCTGTTGGATCCTCTGGGCGATGAGGATCCGCAAGTCGTTTTTTTCTTCGATGAGCTGGGAGTCGGGCGGGAGCTTGATCCTGAGAATCGCCGCATAGGCCTCGTCGAGCTTGGCCAGGGCGCCGTCGAGGTCGCCGCGCTCGAGGGCCGATTGGCCGTCCTGGTAGGATGTCAAAGCCTCCTCGAGCAGCGAAGCCGCTTCCTCCCGGCCCTGTTCGTCGTTCTTTTCCTCGACGGGGACGCCGTTCAGGACGTCGGTTACGACGACTGGGAGGAGAGAGGGGGGCAGCTCGGCCGGCGTGGCCGGAGTCAATGGAGCGGTCTGGGCGGCGGGTTCGGAGGCCGGCGGGGCGGGCACGGTCTTGGCGGGCTTTTTGCCGCTCGAGCAGGCCGCAGTCAAAAAGACCGCCAGGAGGGTGATACCGATATAACGATTACTCCGTTCCATGGTCGAACCCGCTCCGTCCTTATAACATTTAGTCGGCCGGGAATCAAGCCTGCCGTCGATGCCAGTCCCAGGCGGTCCGGATGATGGTTTCGAGCTCCGAGAGCCTGGGCCTCCAGCCGAGCTCACGCTCGGCCTTGGCGCGCGAGGCCAGGAGGACTGCCGGGTCTCCTTCCCGCCGGGGCTTCGCCAGATAGGGGACCTCGCGGCCGGTGACCCGTTCCGCCGTCCGGATGACTTCGAGGACCGAATAGCCCCTGTTTGTCCCCAGATTGACCGCCCCGGCCGCGCGGCCGGCCAGAAGGGCCTGTAAGGCGAGGACGTGCGCCTCGGCCAAGTCGGAAACGTGGATATAATCCCGGATCGCCGTTCCGTCCGGCGTCGGGTAGTCCGTTCCATAGACCTCAAGAACGGGCCTCCTCCCCAGGAGGGAGAGCAAAAGGTTGGGGACGAGATGCGTTTCGGGGTCGTGGAGCTCTCCCAGTTCTCCCCCGGGGTCCGCGCCCGAGGCGTTGAAGTAGCGGAGCGAAAGGGAGCGCAACCCGTAGGCGCGGCCATAGTCGGTGAGGACCCGTTCGACCATGAGTTTCGTCTGGCCGTAGGGGCTGATGGGTTCCAGGGGGTGGCTCTCTGTGACGGGGATTTCCTGAGGCATGCCGTAGACGGCGGCGCTCGAAGAAAATATGAAGACGTTGACGCCCGCCTCGACCATCCCCCCGAGGAGGTTGAGGCTCGTCTTGAGGTTGTGCTCGTAGTATTTCCGAGGGTCGGCATAGGATTCGCTCACCCGGATAAGGGAGGCGAAGTGGAGGACGGCTGAGACCTTGAACGTCCGGAAGACGTCCCGCACTTCGCCGGGGTTTGCCAGGTCGCCGATGACGACCTCGCGGCCGCGGACGAACTCCCGCCGGCCGGTCGAGAAATCGTCGAAGACCAGGACGTCGAATCCGGCTGCGGCGAGCGCCTTGACGGTGTGGGAGCCGACGTACCCGGCCCCGCCGGCGACGAGGACCTTCACCGGATCTTCCCCTTGACGAGGCGCCGGGCGGCCCGGAGAGCCCCGGCCTTGGTTTGGAATACGCTGTCGAGCTGTTGTTGATAGAGCTCCTTGAGGAGCCGGCCCATTTCCGGGCCGGGCGGGACGCCCAGTCCGATGAGGTCGCGGCCCAAAAGGAGCGGTTTGATCGTTTCGCGGTTCACCCCGAGCTCGTCGAACTTCGCTCTGAGCCAGCGTGCCTCCCGGTCCAGCCCGCGGACGGCCCGGGCGCGGCGACCCGTCCGGTCGGCGGCGTCGAGGAGGACGAGGAGCTCGATCTCGCCCCTGACTTCCGCGGCCAGCCGGCTGAACGCCTTCCGGGTGACACTTTTCCTGTTCGACCAGAGTTCGCCGGCCCGGTGATGGGTCCGGATGAGGAGCGGGACCATCCGGCGCAGGTCATACCCGTTCCAGGAAAAGATCTTGAACCGGTCGAAGACCTTGCGGACCAGCCGCTCGCTGCGGATGTCGTGCCCGTTCGAGGTCACGGACATCCGTCCGCGTTTGAACTCCCAGCGCGTCGTGCCCGCCTTGCCGAGGTCATGAAAGAGGGCCGCGAGAAGGAGCGCGAGGGTGGGCGGCTCATCCAAGCCCGCGACACGCGCCAGTCGCTTCGCCTGGTCGACGGTGAGCTGCGTATGGGCCCAGACCGTGTGATGTCCGTACGCATCGGTTTCGGGATGGAAAACCGCGTCCTGAATGACGAGCGACAAGGCCTCGAGTTCGGGGAAGAGCTCCTTCAACGCGCCCAGCCGGAACATCTCCTCCAGCCCGACGGAGGGCCGCGGCGAATCGAGGAGGAGCTTGAATAGCTCCTCGTTGACTCGCTCGGCGCTCAGCCCGCGCAGACGAACGCCTCTGGCCGCCTCATAAACGGCCCGGTCCACCCGATAAGACAAAACGGAAGCGAAGCGGGCCGCGCGGAGGACCCGCAGGGGGTCGTCGGGGAAGGCCTTGGGGTTGGTCAGCCGGATGACCTTTTTCCGGATGTCGCCGGCGCCGTCGAGGGGGTCGACGAGAGTCCCGTCGCAAAGGCGCAGGGCGATGCTGTTGCAGCGGAAGTCCCGGCGCTCGAGGTCCTGTTCGAGCGGGAGGCCGGGGTCCGCGGCGATGAGGACGTCCTTATGGCCCTTGACTCGTCCGCCCGTCGGGGCCTCGCGCCGGGGGAGGGCCACGTCGTAGGTTTTGCCGCGTCTGGTGAACTTGATGACCCCGAAGGAGCGGCCGACCAAGTCTACCCGGCCAAGGGGGGACAGGCGCCGGACGATCTCTTCGAGGGGGCGGCGGGCGACGAGGATATCCACGTCCGGGGGGGACGGCACACGGCGGAGGATGTCGCGGACATAACCGCCCACGGCATAGACGTCCGCGCCGAAAAGACGGACGAACAGCCGCCGGTCGCGGAACGTGAAACGGAGCTTTCTCATGCCGCCCGGTATTGTAACAGCATTCGGGCGCCCGGCGCCATGCCGAAATATCCCCCTCATTTCCCCGGCGGAAACTTCTCCAGGAACTCCTTGACGGCGTCCCGATGGACCATGAACATCAGGACTTTCAAGCGGACGTAATCGTCGCGATAGAAGAAATACCCTTTGTGCGGGCCCCGGTAGGCCGTTTCCCAGGAGTCCTTGACCAGGAACCAGGCCGTGCCCTTCTCGGCCTCCTTGTAGCCCACGGCGTGCACGACATGGTCGTCGGTGGAGGTCTTGTTCACGAAGCGGAGCTCGCGGGCCGGCTGGTCGAGGAAGGCCGAGGGGATGTCGAAGGTCGGGACGACCGCCGTGTTCTCTTCGCCCCGGTTGCCGGGCTCGGAGAAATCGACCGCCAGGGCGACCGTGAAACCGCGGCGGAGGGCCCGCAGGATCGCCAGGTAGAACTCGTGGAGCGGGAGGTTGTAATAGTCCGCGCTGTGCCACCAATTATCCGGGACTTTGTATTCGCCTTTGGTGTAGAAGGGGAGATACATGAAGCTTATGAAGCAGAGGTAGTCGTCGAGCTCGAGCCGGAGGACCTGGGAGAGATAGTCCTGCGGGCTGAGGGAGCGGCCGTCGACGTTGATCCGTTCCGGCGGCCGGCCGAGGTGGCGGTCGAGGATCGTCCGCACGCCCGCCACAGCCCGGGTCTCGTCCCAATCCTGCTTCGCCCGGCAGTCCTCAAGATAGGCGCGATATTCCTGGAAGAGCAGGCCGTGGTCGTGTTTCGTCCGGCCCGCCGGAAGCCCCGAATAGTCGGCGGCCCGGACGACCCCGTACGTCTTCAGTCGGGCGATGGCCGAGTTCGGCTCCGAGCCCTCGGCGAGGGCGCTCTCTCCCTTCTCCCGGATGTAGCGCCGGGCCTTCTCGACATACTCCCAGTAGACCGCGTAGAGCTCGGAAAGCTTGACCTCGGGCCGGCCCTGTCGCCGGAGCTCGGACTCGAGGAGCGAGGTCGTGCCGAAGGACCAGCAGGTGCCCGTATTGTGTTGTTCGACCGGCGGAAGGTGAAAGATCTGAGTGAAGGCGCTGGGGGAGGCGGGCTTTTGGACCCTGGCGAAATCGACCGCAAGTTCGGTCTTCGTGCGCCCCTCCCGTTCGGTCGTAACATACAGGGCCGCGTCCCGGGCTTCGGGCGGGGCGAACTGCCGGTCCACCCAGCGTTCGAACCGGTTTCGGGCGCGTTCCTGGTTTTGGCACGACGCGAGAGTCAGGAGACTTCCCAAGACCAGAACGAATCCGGCGAGCATGGCAAGCTTCTTCATGGTTTCCACCTCCGACCGGGCACGACGGATCATCAGGATCGTCCCCCATTATAGGCAATCGGGGCGGCCGAGTTCAACGCCTGAGGGCCGACGGCAGCGATGCTTGTCTCGACCGGACGATTCGTGTATCGTAAGACAATCGAGCGGAACGATGCGAACGAATGGACTCCGGGGCGGGATGGTTTTTGCCCTCGCTCTGGCCAGCCTGGCGGGCGCGGCCTCCGCTCGGGACCTGACGGTCAGCCTGCGCGGGAAGCGGATCGAGAACCTGAGCGGCGCGGGCCTGACCCTCGTCTTTCAACTCGAAGCCGCCAACGCCTCGGACGCCGCCGTTCGGCTGGTCCGCTATACCTACCGCGTCGTGGTCAGCCAGAAGGAATACCTCAGGCTGCCCGTGACCCTCGAGACGCCCATCCCGGTGGGCGGACGCGAAGCGGTCCTCCTCGACCTCGGCGTCAAGTTCACCTACGCCCACCTCGCCGCGGTCGTCGGACCGCTGGGCGAGCGGGCCGCCTGTGACGTCAGCGGCGAGTTCGTTTTCGAGGACGACAGAAAACGGGAAAGCAGGGTCCCGGTCGAGTTGAGCGGGGATTTCCCCATCTTCGCCGAGCCGGGCCTGAAGTTCCTTCCCCTGCGGGTCAACAGCCTCTCGGTCGGCGGCGCGGACCTCGTTTTCGAAGCGGAGTTCCATAATCCCTTGACCTACGACCTCCTCGTCGACCGTCTGGCCTTTAAACTCGAGTTCGGGCCGCAAACGGTCCTCGAGGGTGAGGTCGAGGGGGAGAAAAGCCTGCCGGCGCAAGGCGACCGGCGGATCACGCTTCCGATCCTGCTGGATTTTTTTGAGACGGGAAAGGAAATGGCGGGCCTTCTGGCTGGCGAGGAGGTTCCCTGCCATTTCAGCGGGGAGATTCTGATCGCCTCGGCTTGGGGCCGTTTGAGAATCACGTTCGATAAGCAGGAGGCCCTGGCGATGGAGCGGTCGGGGGAGAAGTCCCGCTAATAACAGGTTCTTCTCCCGCCATCGGGGCTGCGCTTGGAGGATGGTTGGCGGAAGCTATCACCCCTGGCCCCCCGACCCCGGGAACCAGTCCCGGCGGTTCCCCCATCGCCACGTCGATGGGACCCCCTCCGCTACGGGGGTCTGCAGGGTAATAGCTTCCGTCAACACTTTTTCCGACGCCCCGATAGCGGGAGAAGAACTAAAAAAATGCCGTCCGGCGGGGGACCATAACGGCCCTCATCCGA
>Ga0299915_10000646_pt1 | contig 26145 bp, 25 predicted proteins | sample RVTome_13_FD_200263 | JGI IMG/M metagenome (GOLD analysis project Ga0299915, IMG submission 200263) | Soil microbial communities from uranium-contaminated site in the Upper Colorado River Basin, Wyoming, United States - RVT92D227 (version 2) ... | reverse complement strand
ATAAACTTCCTTGGGAATCGTCACATCAATATATTTCTCCGTCTGTTCGAAGTTCTCATCGGTATCTTGCTTCAGGCGTTCTGGTTTGGCAAAGCTTTTAATCCGATCATTGGTCTCTGCGGTAAAATAGAATTTTACCAATTTTTCTGAGACGGCCTCGATCATTTGGGGAGTCACTTGTTTTTTCTCAAGCAACCTGTCCATCAGAAGTTCTTCAGGAATCTGCCTCATCTTAACGGCATACTCTATCAACTCCCCTTTGCCATCCAATAAAATCTGATTACCTTCCTGGGTAATTCTTACGACCCCCAGATAAATGGTGGGAGACAGGCGTCGGTTCAACTTCACTTCTTGTTCACAAAAAAATTTCCTTTTTTCGAGCGAGGTGAAATCCAAGAAACCAAAATCGACTGGTTTTTTCACTTTGTAAACATGATTTCCTGTTAAGAAAAGGAGGGAGATATGAGTCTCAATAAATTTTATGGCTCGGGGATGGTCAGGATAGTTCTCCGGATTGAGAAGTGCTTTTTGAAGGAATGGAATACCAAGAGTCATCTTTTTTCTATTTTTTTAATCTTCCAAGCAGGAGGGGTATCATTTTCTGTATCGATGGTGAGGTAAAGGATCGGAAGCGTCTTAAATTGCTTTTTTATATCTGCTGTATCTATGGGTTGGAACAAAGCTTTATTATTTAAGTAAGCCTCTTTGGTTAAAGCATTCGACTCATAACTCTCTTTTGTCCTCTTTAAAATCCGCTCAATGGACTTCTCCTCTGGACAGACACACTCTAAAATGACTAAAGTTCGATTCGACTTCTCAGCCAATTCAGCAGCCCTTGATCTCAACCCCTGAGTGAAAAAAGTGGCATCCAAGATCAGCCCATCCTGAGTCGTCTTCAACATGCTCTCCGCCCGTCTGAACATCTCTTCATAGACCTTCTTCCTTCTATTCGGATCAGAAGCCACTTGATTGTTGAAGATATCTTCTCCCTTAAGAACTTCCAAGCGGATCATATCCGACCGAAGAATCTGAAACCCTTTCAATCTCGCAATCTCCTCCGTCACCGGGCTTTTCCAGCTCCCTGGCAGACCCACAGAGATGAGGATGCTTCCATCAGGGACTTCAGCTTCAATGACCTCTGAAAAAGTCTCCTCCATTTAAACCCTCCTCGCTTAAATAATCAATCATCAAGTACCAATAAACAGATCATTTTCAATATTAAATTTTTGCCCCCTCACCCCCTCCCTCTCCCCCGTGGGGAGAGGGGAAGGGTGAGGGAGAATTTCAAATATGTTTAGCTAAAATTTATTTGGAATTTGGTTATGGAATTTATATTTTATATATTATCACATTTTCAAGGCTTCCAAAATAACATCGTGTAAAATTCCGTTACTCACCACAATGCCATGATTCTTTCCCATTTTTATCCCAGATGAAAAATCTAATGGACGTCCTAAAACATCTGTCACCTTTCCCCCTGCTTCTTCAGCGATGATGGAACCTGCAGCATGGTCCCAAATATTTTCTTTATACACTGGCTCAACAGAGGACGGGACCCTCAAATATATGGTGACTTCTCCTCTGGCAACAATCCCATATTTTGCCTGACTATCCATTTTAAGGGAAGGCTTTGAGATATTCAATTGTCTGGCAAGATGTTGATGAAAAAGATGGTCAGCATGGTCTGGTTCAACGCTTTCTGTGATGGTTGCTTCAGAGGGATTCTTTACTTTGGAAACGAAGATGGTGCGTTGGTTCATGCCATGGATATCCATTTGAAATGAACCCTTTCCCTTCAATGCAACGAAAAGGCATCCTTTCTCTCCGAAAGGGTAATGGATATCGATATAGAGGTTAGGGCAGGCTAAAATGCCTAATGTCACTAAGCCCCTCTCAATAAATGCTAAGGCAATGGCATATTGATCCCCTCTGAGAAAACCCTTCGTTCCATCAATGGGATCTAAAGCCCAAAAACGATCGGTGATTGAATTGGAACTAAAATCAATCCAAGAACAGACCTCTTCTGATGAGGAGGTCGGAACGAAAGCATGGACGTAGTTTGTAACTTGTTCAAGGATTCCTGATCGATCTGGTCTCCTTAATTCTTCTGAATCTTCCTCTGCGACAATCGTATCGTTAGGAAACCTTTCTCTGATCCATTTACAGATAATCGCCTGAGATCCATAATCTGCAATGGTCACAGGAGTTTTGTCTTTTTTCAGGATAGATTCTTGCCCAGCAAGATCCTTCCTGATATTTTCACAAAGCGCCGATGCTTTAACTGCTGCCTGAACGGCAGTCACTACTTCGGGAGAATTTTGATCCATGGGAGAACCCATTATGAACAGAACGAATGACAGCGAAAAATATCATCCTGACTCTACACAGGAAGTTATTATGTAATATTTCCTATGATCTTACAAGTTCCCCTTTTCCTAAATCCTAAGAAGAAAAGCCCTGACCGAAGCCAAGGCTTTTAATAACAGAACTGCGTTCCCAAGCTGACGACTAACAGGTCGTATGACCCGTTTACTGGAAGTATGGTGCCGAAGGGGGGATTTGAACCCCCACGGGGATTACCCACCACCCCCTCAAGATGGCGTGTCTACCAATTCCACCACTTCGGCAAAATTTTTAATCCCTCCGAACCTCCCTTTAGTAAAGGGAGGCAAGATAATTCCCCCTTTCAAAAAGGGGGGGATAGAGGGGGATTATTTCTTCGGCTCAGGTACAGGCGTCTGAGGTTGAACTGGAGCCTGAGGGGATTCTGCAGGGATGGTAGGAGCTGGCCTTTCCTTCATGATTGTGGAAGCCCTTCTTGATGAGGCGAAGGTAAGAAGAAGCGAAGTAATCATGAAGATGATAGCTGCGATCGTGGTTAATTTCGAAAGAAATCCCATCGCCCCTGCGCTCCCGAAAATCGTTTGACTCGCCCCTCCGAATGCCGCTCCCATCTCTGCACCTTTTCCGGCTTGAAGAAGAACGATTAAAATGAGAGCAAAGCAAACCAAAACATGAAAAACAATGATAATGGTCATAAATTCAATCCCCTTCTTAGATATTACTCATAGAATCTGATAATTTCCTCTACCATTTTCAACGCACCACATAAAACCTACCCTCCCCTTGTGGGAGGGGATGAAGGGGAGGGGGAACCGAACTCCGTTTATCCACCCCCACCCTCGCCCTCCCCTGTCGAAGGGGGAGGGGAATATACGGTGGGTAGAATCAAAACAATGTAAAATATCTTTGGATAGTTTTTAAATCTATATCACATTTCCTTAAATCTGACAATCTTTGAGAAAAAATCTGATTTCAGACTCGCCCCTCCGACCAATGCCCCATCGATATTGGGCTGATTCATCAGTCCTTTGATGTTCTCTGGGGTTACGCTCCCACCATATTGAATCCGAATTTCTTCGGAGACCTCGTGCGAATAAAGCTTTTCCATTTTCCCCCTGATGAATCGATGTACCTCTTCAGCCTGTTCCGGAGTGGCTGTCTTTCCCGTTCCAATGGCCCAAACAGGTTCATAAGCAATTACAAGATCTTTCATCTCCTGGGCACTTAATCCTTTTAATCCGCCCTCCACCTGTCTCTCGATCACTGAAAAGGTCCTCCCCTCTTCTCTCTCTTTCAGGGTTTCACCAATGCAGAAGATCACTTTCAAACCCCGGGCCAGTGCTGCCTTTATCTTCCGATTCACCGTCTCATCCGTCTCCCTAAAAAACTGCCTTCTCTCAGAGTGACCGATAATGACATAGTGACAACCCACGTCCTTGAGCATGAGGGAAGAGACTTCACCTGTAAAGGCACCCTTTTCCTCCCAGTATAGGTTCTGAGCAGCGAGACGAACAGAAGAACCTTCAAGTTCTTTATGGACCGCAAAGAGTGCTGTAAAAGGAGGAGCAACCGCTACCTCAACCCCCTTGACTCCTGAAATGGCCGCTTTCAACTCTCTGACGAGATCGAGGGCTTCCCCAACCGTTTTATTCATTTTCCAATTTCCAGCAATAAAGGGTAATCTTTCCATTATTCTTTCCTCAGGGAGATTTCTGAAAAAGTCCAGAAATCTCTGAAATCATCTCCCGATATCTGTGTAATCAAGAAAAGCTTTTCAAGCCTTTCTTAGGGCTTCAATGCCTGGCAACTTCTTCCCCTCAAGAAATTCGAGGGATGCCCCGCCTCCCGTAGAAATATGACTGATTCGATCCGCCATCCCTGCCTTGTTTACCGCTGCAACAGAATCTCCTCCTCCTACAATACTGAATGCTGAAGAGTTAGCGATCGCTTTGGTAATAGCAAAAGTCCCCTGACTGAATGGATTCATTTCAAAGACACCCATAGGTCCATTCCATACAATGGTCTTAGCAGATTTGATTTCCTCTGAGAATGTCTTTACTGTCTCCGGACCAATATCCAAACAGATCCATCCTGAAGGAATCTTGTCATTCTTAACTATCTCCCTCTTCGCTTGAATATCCATTCGTTCTGCGGCGATGTGATCAGAAGGGAGAAGAAACTTAATCTTCCCTTTTGCTCTTTTCAGCAAATTGAGTGAGAATTCAATCTGATTCTCTTCGACAAGAGATTTTCCTACCTGAAACCCCTCTGCTTTAAGGAAGGTATAGGCCATTCCTCCCCCGATCAGGAGTGCAGTCACTTTACTTAAAAGATTTTGAATCACACCTATCTTATCGGAAACCTTTGCCCCACCGAGAATCGCTACATAAGGCTTTTGCGGGTTAACCAGGGCCTTCTCCAGACTCTCGACTTCTTTCATCATTAAAAAACCCGCAGCCACGGTCTTCACATAATGTGTCATTCCTTCAGTGGAGGCATGGGCTCGGTGGGCTGTCCCAAAGGCATCGTTAACATAAACTTCACATAGAGAGGCCAAGGCTTTTGAAAAACCTTCGTCATTCTTCTCTTCTTCTGGACGAAACCTGAGGTTTTCAAGGAGTAGAACATCTCCTTCTTTCATTCCTCCAATCTGTTTCTGAACCTCTTCTCCTATACAATCTAAGGCTAAGCTTACTTTTTTCCCGAGTAGTTGTGATAACCTCTCAGCAACAGGAGACATACTAAATTTAGAATCCCTCTTCCCTTTGGGCCTTCCTAAATGAGAGGCAAGGATGACCTTCCCCCCCGCTTCACTGACAAACCCAATAGTTGGAAGGGAAAGGAGAATCCGGGTATCATCGGTAATGTTATTCTTTTCGTCCTGGGGAACATTGAAATCAACGCGGATAAATACCCGTTTACTTTTTAACTCAATTTGATCAACTTTCCGAATGGTCATTCTTTCACTCCCTGCCATGCTGCAAGCGTTTTTCACATTCGTTTACAAGCTGGCTTGAACGAAAAATCGGTCACGGCTACGAAGCCCGTTTGGTTTAAGGGTAAAGGGTTATGTCAACTTCTTAAAACCTGCCTTCGCCGAAGCGGCTACGCGCAGGTAGGCGAAGAACGTAACCGGATGACGATACGGGCATCGTTACCTTGACCGTTTGACGAGGCATTTATTTCCTAAGCAAATTACTTCTTACCCAAAAGATACAGAAATAACTCTACCATTCGATTGGAAAAACCCCATTCATTGTCGTACCAAGAAATAATCTTCACCAATTTGCCACCGATCACTTTTGTTGATGGTCCATCCACAATTGATGAATGGGGATTACCATTGAAGTCAATAGAAACAAGAGGCTCCTCACAAAAACTTAAGATCCCTTTCAGCTTTCCCTCAGCATAAGTTTTTAAAACTCGGTTTACCTCCTCTGCTGTTGTCTCCTTTTTCAACTCCGCCACCAGATCAACGACTGACACATTCGGTGTAGGAACTCGTATAGCCATCCCGTCCATCTTTCCCTTTAATTCTGGGATGACGAGAGAGAGCGCGGTTGCCGCTCCTGTGGTGGTCGGAATCATTGACATACCGGCTGCTCTGGCCCGACGAAGATCCCGGTGCGGAAAATCAAGAATTACCTGATCATTGGTATAGGCATGGATGGTGGTCATCAGACCATATTCCACTCCGAACTCATCGACCAATATTTTAGCAATAGGAGCCAGACAGTTCGTCGTGCAAGATCCCATAGAGAGGATATGATGTTTAGTAGGATCGTATACCTTCTCATTGACTCCCAAGACCAAAGAAATATCAGGGTCTTTCGCCGGAGCAGAGATAACTACTTTTTTTGCACCGGCCTCTATATGTTTCGATCCTCCTACTCGATCGGTAAACCTCCCTGTGCTTTCTAGCACCACATCTACACCCAAATCCTTCCAGGGAAGCTGAGTTGGGTCTTTCTGTGCAAAAACCTTCACTTCTTTTCCGTCGATCAGGAACGCACCCTTTTTTGCTTCTACTTGTGCACCAAATTTTCCATGGACGGAATCGTATTTCAAGAGATGAGCCAATGTCTGTGCATCTGTGAGGTCATTGACTGCAACAAATTCTAACTCTTTCTTATTCAGACCTGCCCGCAGGACATTTCGACCAATCCTTCCAAATCCATTAATCCCAACCCTGACAGCCATAGGAATCTCCTCCTTTCAAAAATTATTTTTATTTATACCTTTTTTCAATCCATGGCGTCAATATTTTTCAGCAATTTTGAAGACTGTACAAGAATAGGATGACCTGGCATATTGAATATATTTGAGGGAGAGGGATAGAAAACAAGTTCTCTTGCTGACCGAATAATAAAATGTTACGATATTTTTAAGAAGGAGCCCTTGAGATGCCTATTTATGAGTTTCAATGCAATCAGTGCGAAAACGAATTTGAAAAATTAGTATTTAATACTTCAGAAAAGATTGCTTGTCCCAAATGCAAAAGCAAAAAAGTCCATCGGATGATGTCTGCCTTTGCCTTTTCCAGCGGTGGAAAATTTAAGAGCACCGCCAGCTCCTCCTGCAGCGGTTGTGCCGCCACCAGCTGCTCCACCTGTGGTAAATAATATTGACGAATAGCTCGAATGACATCGAATGGAACGAATTCTTTGTTCGGAAAATTTGCTATCATTCGTTAAATTTGGTTTGGGTTAGAGGTTGGTCAGGTGCCTTCGCATTTCCATTTCTTCCCTCAGTAATTCATTGTCTTTGAGTTCCCTTAAGGCCCCGTCAATCATCTGAATCATTTTCTCCCTATCCTCAGGGAGTTTTCCATGGAGGGGAAGAAGATTGGAGATATGGTCGCTTAAGAATTGAGAAGTGACCTTCAGCTCCTCCAGAAGGAGCCTGGTCTCCTTCAATATGGTTTCTGATGACGCTAACTGGAAATTGCCCTTCACCACGGCCTCATAGAATCGAGAGTTGGGCTGAGGGATAAATGTCCGAACCCGTATAAAATGGGGATCGACTTGATTCAAAACCTCTGCTGTCCCCCTTGCATGTTGTTCCCATTTTTCTTCACCGCCAATCCCTAACAAAACATATAAAGAATATTCAAACCCGGCTTCTTTCGCTTTTTTCCCCGCTTCAATCATCTCTTCCGGGGTCGCCCCTTTTTCAATCTTTTTAAGAAGCTCTCGATCACCTGTTTCAAGACCCACATGGAGTCTGGTCAAACCCGCTTGATGGATTTTGATCAAATCCTCTAAGGATTTCTTGGCAATGGTTTTGGCCCGTGCATAACTGGTTGCTCTTTCGATAACGGGGAAAGATGAAAATAAACTATTTAAAATTTTAACCAACATTTCGGTCTTCACGACAAGACTATTGGAATCCCCAATGAAAACAGTCCTAATTTTATCCCCATAAAGATCCCTTGCCAACTCGATATCTCCTAAAATCTCTTCAAGGTTCCTGATCTCGAACTTCATCCCTTTATACATCGAACAAAAGGTACATCGATTCCAAGGGCATCCTCGGGTCACTCTGAGAAGAAGGCTGTTTGCCTCACTGGGTGGTCTGAAAGGTGGAAAGTCGTAATTTCTTTTTCTCAATCCAAATCTGCCAATAGTCATGGCTGCACTCCCAAATCCCCCCTATCCCCCCTTCACTAAAGGGGGGTAAAGGGGGATTTAAAAAATCATCGATACTAAAACTCCTTTTCTCTCAAAACGTTCCTTCAACTCCATTCCGACCAGATGAAAATAATCTTCTTCCAAATATTTTTCCAAATTGGCTTTGCGATAAATCGCCTTCACCTTATTCGGATAATTCATCCGATCGATAAGCACTTCGTCAATCCCCCCATCCAGCATCGCCACCAGCGTTTTTGGATCCAAAGGAAGAATTGGACCAACAAAAGCATAGGTTTGTATTTTTTCTTTGCGAAGGGCTCTCAAGGCTTCGACTCGAGAATAGATGGAAGAGGAATGGGGTTCGAAGATCTTCTTGATTCCTTCGTCATGAGTCGTGATGGAAAGACCCACATTAATATTCTCAAATTGCTTAAACAGATCGATGTCTCTCAGACAAAGGGGTGAACGGGTCAATAGACTAATCGAAAATTGAGCTTCCAGAAGGACTTCTAAACATTTTCGAGTCAGTTGATACTTTTTTTCGACAGGTTGATAGGGATCGGTCACTGTGCTGAGGGTAACGACCCCTTGCTTCGCCCTCTTTAACTGTTTCCTCAGTAAGTGAGGAGCGTTCACCTTGACATCTATAAATTCTCCCCATGGTTCCAAGTGACCAGTGAAACGTTTCATGAAACTTGCATAACAGTATCTACAACCATGTCCACATCCTATATATGGATTTATACAGTAGTCAAAACCTGGGATGGCTGTCTTGGTTAGAATGTGCTTTACAAAGATTTCTTTGATTTTCATTAAGAATATTATAACGGAGAGGGAGGAAAATCTAAAGTTCCCCTCCTCCTCTCCTCCCGCCCCATTAGTGGGGGAGGATAAAGGTGGGGAGTTATTCGACAGGTAGGTTAAATGAAGAGAAGTGGGTATTTTCAGCCCCTTTTAATGGAAAGGTGCTCCCTGAATGAGAATAGACCTTTTCAAAGAATCCAAAGATATCAATCTCCTTTCCCTTCGCTTTCTGCCAAAGCTCATAAAGGTGATGGGTGGTAATTAAACTCATATTGTGCCGAGTTAAGAAACCGCTCAGCTCTTTGGAAATATGATTCACCTGGCTTCTTTCCGAAAGCGGAAGATGGATATGGGTGCTTGCAATAATCAAAGATTTTTCATTTTCCTTTTTTTCTTCTTCAAACTGTAAAGCTCGGTGGATCTTAGGATGGTTCCCCTCCACCTCTTCTTCACTCATCAATATATGTACTCCAAAGGTTATCTGTGATTCTGGAATCTTAACAATGCGATCAACAGATTGGTACTTGATCCCTGCGCATATCTTGAACCCCAGATCCTTTAGGATGGAATGAACGGCATCGATTAATAACAATTCACTTTTAGGCCAGAGCAATGATTCGATAGTGAAAAAATCCTGATCCTTGATTGCCGTGGATTCTTTTTTTGAGACTCTGTCAATTTCTGATTGTAAAAAAACCTTTCTCGATTTTTCTTTGTCGGATTTTCTTTTATCAACCCGATTGACGACCAACATCGCAATAAGACAACCCAAAGGGATGATAAGCCTGAGGCCCTCCTCGAATTGGAGGGCACTGTAGATTGCAAATACCGCGAATAGCAATTGGAGCAAGCCTAACATCTTTTCCCTATCTCTTTAAAAATAAATGAAAACAACAAGTTAAACTGTACTTCATTCAGCAATTTTTGTACCAAATTTCAAAATATTAAAAACTAATTATAGTTTCATATCATTAGCTCATTATCTCTTTAGCAAAGCCTTTGTTCAAATATGAAAATATTGCACGATTTAAACGAAAAGTGTCATGTTTTGACATGAAAAGACAAATAACTCAAGAAGAATAAGAAAGTTGGGTAAGTTTCAATCTAAATTTATCCAAAACAACCCAACTGGCACTGGCTGATTTTGACCTTCATCTCATTCAGGACTTTCCCCATCTCTCTCTTCGAAATACCAAATTCTTCGGCAATTTTAAAGCACATGGCACATGGGAGCTTCTCATCCTTGACCTTTTCCTTAATGACTTCTTCTAACTTTTTGCGATCCATAATGACCTCCGTTTGTATAAACAAATGTCAAAGCTCAAAGTTCAAATCAATGTCAAAGTCCAGTCTAAGGTCGAGGCTAAGGTTGAGGTTGAGAAAAAATTTAACCTAAGTCTAAGCCTAAACCTTAACCTGCACGAAGTGCGAAAACCTCAGCCTTTATTACAAAATTTGATATTTAGATTTGAATTACCTAATCTTTCTTTTCTCTGGAAATATAAATCCCATATTCAAATCCATCGACTAATGCCAGGAAGGAGGCTTTGCAAATGTTTTCTGAGTATCCTTTCACACTCCATGCATCCTTCCCATTGCTTAAAAGAATTTCCACCTCTACCCCTGCCGCAGTCCCAGCACCTGGATCAAAGATTCTGGAACTGAAATCTATCAATTTCACCTGATCAACCTCAGGGAAGAGGGATTTGAGCGACTTCTTCAAAACCTTTGCAAGCGCATCTACAGGCCCTATTCCCGTATCCGCTTCGTGCATCTCCTTACCATTTGCCCGGATCATGATGGTGGCTTCTGGCCGGATACCATCATCAATTAAACGATAGCTGCCGATGATCTCAAAATGAGGTTTGTAATCGGACATGGACCTTAACAGGTTCAAAATTTTTGTCGCATCTTTTATTTTCCCCTCGACCAATGTTCCCTCCTCCCCCTCCCTTGCCCTCCCCCCTTGAGGGGGGGGTAGGGTGGGGGGTATTTTCATGGTTTGTGTATGAAAAATCGGTATGGGAAATTGCCAAAAAAAACCATTGATATCCCTTTTAATGAGCTACAAGATTGATCAGATTCTTTCTTTCTCCTCTGAGGAATCGACGCAGATTTTCCTCAAAAATGGTCAGGGCTTGTTCAACATAAATGTCACTCGCCCCACCCACATGAGGGGTAATGATTACATTTTTCATCTTCCAAAATGGATGGTTTGGAGGCAGGGGTTCCTGGTTAAAAGCATCCAGGGCCGCACCGGCAATTTTCTTCGAATTCAGAGCCTTGATCAAGGCATCTTCATTAACGAGCTCTCCCCTTCCAATATTAATTAAAAAAGCAGTGGGTTTCATTGCGGAAAGCACTCCCTCATTCACAATTTGATAGGTCTGAGGCGCGTAAGGGGCGACAATGATGAAATAATCGACTGCTTCGGCCACTTTGATAATATCCTCGGGTCCATAAAAATAATCTACGGCTTCGATCTCCCTTCGGATAATATCAATCCCATAGACCAACATTCCAAAGGCCTTAGACTTTTTTGCAATCTCTTCACCGATAACTCCCATGCCTAAAATTCCCACCTTTTTCTTATACAAGAGCTTCGCCGGCCAGCGTTCCCAGATCCCTTGATCCTGGTTGCGGACCATTTGTGGGAAATTCCGGTTTAAGGAGAACATGAGGAGAAAAGCCATCTCCGACATCTGCGGACCATGGATACCCCGGGTGGATGTAACCATAACCTCCCTGTTCAGGGAAGGAAGGTTAATGATATAATCCACACCCGTCGCCAGAGATTGAATCCACTGAAGCTTTGAAGCCCTTTGAATCAATTCGTCCGATATCCTGAAGGTAAGAAGGACATCCGTCTTTTCGATAAAATCCCCGATCTCTTCTTCCTTCTTAGCAGCATGGATGAATACTCCAGGGAATTTGGGCTGGAGGGCTTTCTTGTAATCTTCTGCAAGTTGGTCCAGGATGAGTAAGTTCATCTTTGATCCTTCCTCTTTTCATTCTCGAAAAACAATTAACAAAACCTTTAGATTTCACCCCAATTGAGTTTTGGCTCAATTTTGGTGCTATATAAGAAAATCAGTTAATGAGTGCTTCCCTAGACAAGCATTGTCACGGGAAACTCATAGGAAATGCATTCGACCGGGCAGCTTATGCGACAGTTCCCACAATGCCAACATTCGTCAGGATAGACCACTTGAGGACCATCGTCCTTCATCTCAAGGATATAACCGGGACAATCCTCCACGCAGTTCCCACATAAATTGCATTTATCCATATTGATTACAGGCGGCATAACTTCCCCCATGTTTGCCCCCTCACCCCGCTCTCCCCCCAAATGGGGGAGAGGAGAAGGGTAAGGAGGCAAATATCGATTTATAATATGTGTTTGTTATTCGATACCCCATGAAAATTTGGGCTGGCCGTTCTCCTGCCAGGCTATCAGAACTTTATTTAGTTTCGGGTTCAGATCCGGATAATCTGTTATCCGGTAATAAGCACGCCCGCTTTCCTTCCTCTGCATGCTGGCAAGGACCGCTAATTTCGCCATTTTCAAGACTTCTCCGGATTCATTGGCCCTCATGAGGCTGTGGTAATTAGAGGCCTTTATTTTATTGAGATAGGTTTCAATAAACCTCAGTCTTTCCAAAGCAGTCTCCATTCCTTTCATGTTTCTTCTGTAGCCCATATAGTAGTTCAACACCTGGCTGATGGCCCTTTCGACCTCTTTATAACTGATGCCTTTGTCAACTTTCATGGGCCCGAAAATACGTTCCTTCTCTGCCTTGACTTCTTTCTCATCAAATCCACCAAGATATTCGGTTCTCTTCGCAGCTTCGGCAGCCTGGATTCCTGCATAATATCCGCCGCACATAGCTCCTGAAAAGCCGCTGAAGGCACAGCCGTTATAAAGACCGCTTACATTGGTTTCCATGTTATCTTGTGTATAGAGGAGACCACTAAATGAGAGTTCCGAAATTTCAACCTCTAAAGGCGCTTTTGCGAAATCGATCCCCTTTTGCTCACAGTAATCGAGATAAGTGGCCTTGTCTCCCGGCATGAGTATATATTGGAGGTGATGGACATCCTTCTTGTTCAGATGCCGCATATCCATATAGAACGGAGGCCCTTCCCCTTCGATCAATTCCTGATAGGTCCCTGAAATCTGGTTAATCCTCAGCCCGTTTTCCCACATGGGATCATACTTGCCCATAAAGCGCTCACCTAAGGCATTGAGCTCGTGTCCCCCCATGCTGTTGATTCCGTTCATTCCAGGTGCGCCGAATCCCTTGGGCAACAGGGTCGCCAATTGCAGAATATCCAATTTCAGGAGTTTTGCACCGGCCTCGTAGGATAGGATGAAATGACTCCCCGTATTATAAGGAGAATACCAACCGTTATAGGGATTCCAAGTGGAACTGGTCCAGCCCCGGCTGGCCACCTGGCCGAAGGCGAGGATCACTTTTTTTGCTCTGATTGTGTAAAAAGCACCATCCAGGACATTGTATCCGACGCAACCGGCGATTTTACCATCACCTACAAGAAGTTTTGTCACCATCATGTGATCCAACACATCGATGTCCATCTTGCGGACTTTCTTTGCAATGAGCCTTTTAACGATATGCCCGTTCTTAATATTGATCCACCAGGTCCCAGGTTGCCCGAACCCTACTGTACGCAGCCACGAGCCATCGTCATTCCTGACAAATTCGATGCCCACTTCCTGCAATATATCGAGAACAGGGGGCATTGTTTTAGCCCATGCTTCTTCAATCAACATTTCAGTATAACCACTCAGGGGACCCTTAAAGAAATTGACAAGGGCCTCCGTGGTATCCGTTTCCGGTCCGCTGTGCAAGATAGCCATAAAGTGATCATTCCCGCCACCAAGGTTGCCGGAGCTTTCCAATTTCCCCTTATCAAGTAGGGTGACTTTAACCCCCTTTTGTTTCGCTGCGATGGCAGCCCCACAGCCTGCTGCCCCGGATCCAAGGACTAATACATCCGTCTCCAATACTCTGTCTATAGATTTGTTATTCATCATTATTATCCTCCAAATCCGCCCTATTCCAGCGGAATAAAATCCGCCACGATTTCTCTTGCATCGAATCCGTTCTTAATAAAACCGTACTTGGCGCAGAGGTCGATCTGGACTTGAATATCTTTTTTATAAACTTTTGTATAGAACCTGGGCGGAGTGACCTTTTTCAAGAGATTTACATCCAATTTTGTATACTTTGCGACGATCATTGGCATCTCATCCGGATTTTTGTTGATATAATCGGTGGCCTTGTTGATCGCTTTGAGGAACCTTCCTATTTTCTCCTTGTTCTTCTCTAGAGACGATCTTTTGGCAAACCAGCCCGCTGGCATGATTCGATCCGCGATCTCCGGAGGATAGTACCCGGTGAAGATAAGCCGTGTTATTCCTTCTGCCTCAGAAGCCGCTATAAAAGGCTCGGCAATATGGGCAGCGTCCACTGCCCCTTCTTTGAGGGCCGCCACCATACTCGGTAGGGGAATCTCCACTAATTTCAATGTCTTGGCATCCACACCATAGAAGTCTGCAGCGACCAAGATGCCGAGATGTGGGATGGCCTGAAGCATGAGAATTGCAATCTTTTTCCCCGCAAGGTCTTTGAATGACTGGTAAGGGGAATCCTTCTTTACGATGATACCAACATTTCTCCGGTTGGTAGCGTCAGAAAAAGAACCCGGGGCAACAAAGATAAAATCAAAACCCTTCACATAGGCCTGCGACAGAGGCACGATAGCGGTCCAACCTAAATCCACAGACCCGCTCTCAACAAGAGTTTGACTCACAGCCCCTCCCTGAGCAATCTGTGGTTCCACCTTGAGACCCTCTTCCTCAAAGAAACCTTTCTCCAAGCCTATATAGAGCTGGAGCAGGTCCATAAGAGGAAGGTAGGCCACCTTCATCGGCAGAAGCTCCTTGGCGTAACCAGGGCCAACCATAAAAAAAGCGACGGTGAGGCTAATAACGAATGCTAAAACCTTTTTGAAATTTTTCTTACGTTTCATTTTATCCCCCCTTTGTTTGAATTTGAAATGGATCACTAAACTCTCAGGTCACGACATCAAACAATGATGATCCCTTTGGGTGTCTTATGCAGGCACTCACTGACACCCCTTTCCGTCACGATGTAGTTGTCACAGACCGTTATCCAGACGGTTGCGCTGGTTGCTCCAGGGTGAATCGTTATGTTCATCCCCTCTTGGATCTTCATTGGTTCATCATAACGGATGAGAGGTCTCTCTACAAGGTCGTACCCCTGACCATGAGCATAAAGCCGTTGTTCAGGCAAATAACCCTTTTTCTGCAAAAACTCATTATTCGCATCCCAGATATCTTTTGGATTCGCACCCGGCCTTAGCATTTTAAGGGTAATTTCCTGTGCCTCCTTAGCGATTCCTAAAGCGTCCTGCAACTCTTGGGAAGGGGTTCCAATTGAGAAGACCCTTCCTAATTCGTTGTAGAAACCACCGGGCCCGTTCACCTCAAGCAAGACTGAAACCTGATCCCTATCTCGTATCATTCTATTCTGGAAATGACGAAACTGAAAAGGAACCGGTGTCCCTGGAGGTCCAGAGTTGACGAGGATCAGTTGGCGCTCACTTCCTTGCATGACGCAGGAGTACTGAGCTTCAGCCAAGATCTCAAACCCTCTCCGGCCCGGCCTGATCGACTTTCTTACATGTTCCATGGCTGCATCTTGAAGCGCTGCCGTTCGTTTGATTAACTCAATCTCTTCAAGGCTCTTGATCACCTTGATCTGATCGATCTGATCGGTTACATCGACAAACTTCGAACCCACCAGATGCTTCCTTAAATATTCATAAAAGGTGATGGGGATGTAAGACCTTCCAACTAATCCAATGGTGGCCTTCTTCTTCTCCTTTAACACCCCTACCGCTAACTCTGCATCATAGGTGCTGGTATAGTGAATCGACTCAAAGTAAGGGGCACCCATTCTCCTTTTAACCCCACGAACAGCCCACTGGGGTGGAAAAGCATCCGCTGGCGGGAGCGCACCGCAGGTGATGAGCGTCATCTCATCGTCCACTGGGAAAATCACCGTGAAGGGGTAGCTGTGCCGCGCAGAGAAGTCACTGAACCACTTCACGTATCCACCCAAGAACTCTTCATCTTGTCGCATGAGTAGAAAATCGATCTTATTTCCTCGCATCATCTCGCGAACGACCTTCCATCTCCGTTCAAGTTCTGAAGTAGAAATGCAAGTCGTTAATCTGTCTTTGGGATCTTCCATCGTTTTTTTCTCCTTACCTCAATATTGGAACGGCATTCTTCCGGCCCCTCCCCTCCCGGTCGCCCCTTCTACTTTTGCTCGCCTTTATCCTATTCTAAAGGAACCAAATCAGTCGCCACAATCTCTTTAGCATCAAATCCCTTTTTAATAAAATCATATTTAGCACAAAGATCGATCTGAAACTGGATGTCTTTCTTAGATATCTTTGTGAAGAATTTGGGTAGAGTCATCTTTTGTAATAGGTTAACATCCAATTTCGTGTTTTTGGCGATAATATCGGGCATCTGGCCAGGATTCTTGTTGATGAAATCTGTAGCTTTGTTGATGGCTTTGAGGAACCTTCCAATCTTGTCCTTGTTCTTCTCCAAAGAGGATCTCTTAGCAAACCAGCTTGATATCATATACCGCTCAGCTATTTCAGGAGGAAAGAAGCCGGGGTAGAGCTGGCGTGTGACTCCTTCGGCTTCCGAAATCGCTAAAAAAGGCTGGTTCAAAGAAGCTGCATCCACCGCTCCCTCTTTGATGGCGGCGGGTTGGTTGGGGAAAGGAACTTCCAAGAATTTCATTTCTTTGGTATCTACTCCGTGGAAATCAGCAATGGTGAGGACGGAGAGATGGTTGACGGATTGAATTCCGTTGACTGCAATCTTCTTGCCTACAAGATCTTTGACGGACTGGAAAGGAGAATCCTTCCTTACCGCTATAGCGACTGTGCTCCGGCTTGAACGATCGGTAAAACCACCCGGGGCGATGAAGGCAAAATCAAATCCTTTGACGTAAGCCTGGGAAAGAGGAACCACTGCCGTCCACCCTAAGTCCACAGAACCGCTTTCCACCAGGGTCTGACTCACCGCCCCTCCCTGGGCCCTCTGGCCCTCTACACTGAGCCCCTCTTCCTCAAAAAAACCCTTCTCCATGGCAACATAAAACTGAAGCAAATCAATGATGGGAAGATAGGAGACTTTTAAAGGAAGGAGTTCCTTGGCATGACCAGGACCAACCATGAAAGAAACAACCATGAGACTGACGAACACCACAATTACCCTTCTAATCATTTTTGAACATTTCATTTTATCCTCCTTTATTTGAAATTGAATTGCCAGATTTAACCATTCCCTAAGATCCTGCTCTCCTTGAGATCCTCTTCAAGTAACTGTCTCAAACTTGGCTTTGTGCCATCCGATCAATGCCGTGTTAAGGTAGCGGAGCAAGGCATTTAATAGATAACCCACAATGGCCACCAGGAAGATCCCTGCATACATTTCCGGGATATTGAAGCTCCGCTGCATCACCAGGATAAAACGCCCAATTCCGTTCAATGCCCCAACCATCTCTGAAACAATATCTACAATTAATGCAATGGGCAATGCAACCCTCAACCCCGTAAAGATCTGGTGGAGGGAGGCAGGAAAAATCACTTGCAGAATAATCTCGAACCGGCTTCTTCCGAATGTCTTCGCTGTATCTACAAATGTGGGTTCAACGCTCCTTACCCCATCCATTGTATTGATCAGGATGGGAAAGGAGCATGCGAAGGAGATGACAATAATCTTCATGGCCTCTCCGATTCCGAGAAAGAGCATCATCACAGGAATGATGGCCGGTGGCGGCAATGGACGAATCAATTCAGTTAGGGGTTCAAAGAGGTTGTAAATCGGTCTAAAAAGCCCCATGGCAATCCCGAGGGGAACCATGATACCAATGGCCAAGAAAAATCCCCCAAAGATTCTCCCAAAGCTCCGAACGAGCTCTAAAGGCAATGTTCCGTCCAACATCAGGTGGTAGAAAACAACAAGGTTTTTACTCATGGGTGGGAAATAGAGGGGAGAGATGAGTTTGTTTCTTGAAACGATCTCCCAGAAAAAGGCCAACAGTAAGAGAAAGAATATCCCTTTGGACTTTGTTAAAAAGAATTCTCTCATACGAACTTCGCCGTCCAACCTTTATGCCAGGCCATGAACCGACCTTCGGCAATTAAAAAGAGCCTGTTGAGGCTGTAACCAACAATACCAATGGTAATAATCCCAGAGTACATCTGGGGGATCTGATAGGCATTATAAGTTTCCATGATGAAGTAGCCCAATCCTTTGAAACTTGCAAGCATTTCAGTGACTGTGACGATTATAATGGAGGTCCCAAGGCTGATCCGAAGACCGCTGACAATATAGGGGAGGGCTGCTGGTATGATTACCTTCCTAAGGAGATCAAGGCGTGTGGCTCCATAGACCCTCGCCGTTTCGATCCATTGGGTATCGATACTCTTTGTTCCCTCAAAGGTGTTGACAAAAATGGGCCAGGTGCAGCCAAATGCAATGATAGAAATATTGTAATTGTCTGATGTTCCAAAAAGGAGGATGGCGATGGGTACTAAAGCAACTGATGGCATTGGTCTTAAAAGCTCAACAGTGATTTCGAAGAGGTCTGAAAGCCATCGAATCGTCCCAGTGAGAGTGCCCAGAGTGACACCGATGAGGATCGCAAGAAAGTAACCCTGGAAAGCCCTTGAGATGCTGATGGCCGTATGCCTTAGAATCTCAGCCGATCGAATCCCTTCTATGAAGGCTCCCATCACCGTGGAGAAAGGTGGGAAATAGCGGGCATACAGAATGCCATAGCGTGGAAGAATCTCCCAGAGAATGATCAAGGCTAAAAGGAGGAGTCCCCCTGAAAGGCGAGTATCATAAACAAGCTTCTTAATCGTTTGTCCTATCACATGCTCGTCCGATCACACTTTTGGCTCTCTTCTTTTATCAAGGTGTAAATATAGTGGCGGTATTCAATGAACCGCTTATCCTCTTTAGTCGTCAGTTGATTTCTTGGGCGTTCTAAATCGATCCTGATCTCCTCCCGGATCTCAGAAGGCCGCCCACTGAGCACAAGAACCCGGTCCGCCAAATAGATCGCCTCCTCGATGTCATGGGTCACCAGAAGTATGGTCTGAGAAAATTGGTTCCAGATTTCGAGGATTGTATCCTCTAAGTCGCTGCGTGTCTGGGCATCGACAGAGGCAAAGGGTTCATCCATCAATAGAATGGCAGGGTTGAAGGCAATCGCCCGAGCAATCGCCACCCTCTGTTGCATCCCTCCCGATAACTCCCATGGATAATGGTTTTCGAAGCCACTCAGGTAAACGCTGGCCAGGGCCGATTTGGCGATTTTAATTCTTTCTTCCTTGGAGAGGTTTTTCTTTTCGAGGACAAAAAGGACATTCTTTAATACGGTGTACCAAGGGAACAAAGAGCGGCTGTAATCCTGAAAAATGAGGACCATCTCCTTGGGTGGACCATGAATTTCTTTCTCGTTGATGAATACTTTACCTGTACTTGGCTTCAAAAGGTGACAGACGCATTTGAGGAGGGTTGTTTTCCCGCAACCTGAGGGACCAACGATACAAACGAATTCTCCACGGTTTACTGAAAAGCTTATATTCTCACAGGCGGGGACTTCTCTTTCCCCTTTTGTGTAAGTCTTCCGCAATCGCTCCGTTCTTAGGATTTTACATTCTGTAGAAATCTTGTCGGGAATGATTTGCATTGAGGTCCTATATTCTGATTTACACTAGAACCTGAAATTTTATCTCTTTTTCGGCGGATTTAAAAAGGTTTGTATCGGATAATTTTTTAACAAATGCTCATCGGGATGTCAAGAAAAAGTCGCAATTTTAATCTGTTTGAAATACTCCTCTTAACATGTTAAAAAGTGATCTATTTTATCACAAGGATAGAGCCTTGGGAAAGTGAGAAGAATATGTATTTATTCGATCTTGGGAAACTTACCGGCCAACAATCGATGCTCATCTTTCATGCCCTCGCCCGAATGGGTATCGAAGCTCTTGTTTTTGTCTCACCTAAAATTCCTCTTGTTAGTATTGGATATTTTCAAGATGCTGAGCAGGAAGTGGATCTTCCATTTTGTAGGAAATCTAACATTCCCTTCATGAGAAGAGAGGTTGGAGGAGGAGCTACCTATTTAGACGAAAATCAGGTTTTTTATCAACTGATCTGGAAAAAAGATAATCCAAAATTCCCTAAAGCGATCCAGGAGATCTATCCCTGGTTTTCAGAAGCCCCTGTCGAGACTTATAGGAAATTTGGAATTCAAACAGAATTTCGAGCCGTAAACGACATTGTTACAAATTCGGGAAAGAAGATTGCTGGAGAAGGTGGAGGGAATATTGGAGAGTGCATGGTCTTTGTGGGCGGTATCCTTTTAGATTTCGATTATCAGGCGATGAGCAGTATCTTGAAAGTGCCTGACGAAAAATTTAGGGACAAAGTTTATAAAACCATGGAAGAAAATCTGACCACGATGAGAAAGGAACTTGGGACTGTCCCCTTGAGAGAGGAAGTGGTTTCCGTCCTTAAAGAGAAATTTGAAAAAATGGTTGGGAAATTGACGCAAGTTCCATTGAGCTCAGAAATTTTTGAAAAGATGAAGCAGCTTGAAGCATGGATGACTTCAGAGGAGTTTCTCCTGAAAAAGACTCCAAGAATTCCAAAGGGTGTTAAAATTAGAGAAGGAGTAGAGGTCTTCTATGGCCTTCACAAGGCCAAGGGAGGTTTGATTCGGACCGCTGAAGAAGTCTCAGAAGGAAAAATTGAAGACATCACCATTTCCGGTGATTTTACATTCTTTCCAAAAGAACAACTCATCGGATTAGAGGAGTCGTTAGAAAAAGTCTCTTTAGAAGATGATCAGGTTATCGAAAGAGTAGAGACTTTCTATGAAAAAGAGAGGGTTGAATCCCCAGGAGTGGAACCCAAAGACTTTTCAACAACGATCTTAAAACCCGTGAATGACTCCAAGATGCAAGCTGAAAATTTGAAAATTTAAAATTATTTAATCCTGAAGCCAGGTAGGAGAGGCTTTAGAGAGGTGACATGAGATGCCTCAAGCAGCAAGACATTTGAAATGGTTGCCAATGGTGAAAGTTTGGGAATGGAGAGGTGAAGATAATTGAACGTGAATAAAAAAATACAGATGCGTATTGCTCATATGTCACGAGAGCTTCGGCTATTTGTCATGGCCTCATTACTCATGGGCATGGCCTATAACATTATTGATGCAACGTTTAATAATTTTCTTAATGAGCGTTTTGCCCTAAGTGGGTTTGAGCGGTCTTTTCTTGAATTTCCCCGGGAGATCCCAGGCTTCCTTGTGGTTTTTGTGGCAGCCTTACTTTGGTTCTTGTGCAGCAGGCGACTTGGAGCGTTATCGATGTTTTTAGGGGTGGTAGGCACACTTCTGATCGGTTTCGCTTCCTCAACTTATTCCATCATGGTCGCCTGGTTGTTCATTTACAGCCTTGGCCAGCACCTTTTTATGCCACTTTCTTCTACCATCGGGATGGAGCTTGCCAAAGAAGGCCAAATAGGCCAACGCCTTGGACAATTAAATGCAGTCAGAAATTTCGCCGCAATTGGCGGAAGTTTTTTGGTTTTTTTAGGTTTCAAGTTTCTTGGGTTTAACTTCCATCATACCTTTGTTTTGGCTGCAATAGCGTTTGCGCTTGCGACGGTTCTCATGTTTTCCATGAAACCAGAGAAAACCCAACCGCCAACAATGTATTTGAAACTTCATCGGGAATATCGGCTATTCTATTTTCTGGCGGTGTTTCATGGATCACGGAAACAGCTTTTCATGACCTTTGGGCCTTGGGTATTGGTTACTATATTCCATCAGCCGACGCAGACCATGGCTACGCTTTTGACGATAGGTGGAGTCATCGGTATTCTCTTCCAACCATTTCTGGGTCGGGCAATAGATCGTTTTGGCGAAAGGATGGTCCTTGTGTCAGAAGCCGTGCTTTTAGCTTTAGTTTGTTTTGGTTATGGATTTGCTAAATCTCTATTCCCGGAAGGCATTGCGTTTCTGATAGCCTGTGTTTGTTTTCTCTTAGATCAAATGTCGTTGTCGTTTGGCATGGCCCGCTCCACTTATATAAGGAAGATTGCTCGTCAAGTAAATGATATTCAACCAGCGTTGACCGTCTCAGTAACGATAGATCATATCTTTTCCATTTCCCTGGCCTTGTTAGGTGGAGTGATTTGGAATGCCTTTGGCTTCCAGTATGTATTTTTAATGGGCATGTTCATTGCGATTGGAAATTTCTTTGCCGCATTACAGGTTCGTGTTCCCAAGAGTTATTCAACTCCGAAGCCAGTTCTTACTATCCCTGGGCGTGGGAATTGATCATGGTTAGGGCATTTAAGATTATTTTGGGGGATAAAGGTTTCATCCATAAAATTCATTTCTGTAAAATGGAGAAGAGAAATCTACTGGATTGTCTCAATATAATGGGTGGTTTGCAGGTACTCACGGACTTTGGGATTGAAGTAATCTGGAAGGAGCTTTGGAGAAACGGGATCTAAAAGTAAAAAATTTGTCAGGACCGGACTTTTTTGTCATCTTCAGTTCAAATAAATAATAATAATTATTCAAAATACTCCATTACAATCCACCAGTTAAATATTAGCTTCCTATGGCACATAAAATGCTTGCGTAGATTCTAACAAGCCCCTCACCTTTACCCTCTCCCCAGCGGGTAGAGGGGTGGATGAGGGGGAAACGAATCAATCATGATTGGCCGTTGGACTGTTATCCTGGTGATATTTTTTTTTATGACTGCTGTTTCGTATGCAGGAAATGGTATGGAACAGCCAGGCCACATTACAAAAATCTTATTAGATGAAAGTTGGAATAGTAAAAAGATAGAACTGAAAGTCGGAGATGAGATTCAGATTAAGCTCCAAGGGACTGGGGCTTCAGGGTATGCATGGTACTTTAATAAGCTTGATCATGATTTCTTTCAGTTAATCCGTGAGGAAAGAGAAAGGGGAAAAAAAGGAGGGGGAGAGATCGTTGGTTCTCCCATTCAATACATCTGGGTAATCAAAGCAAAAAAGATGGGGAACAGTATGATAGAGATGAGCTATTACAGAATATGGGAGGGAAAGGATAAGGCCATCCAAGAATTTGAGGTTGAAGTGGATATTATTCCATAACTTATTTCTAAAAAGGGAGAACGGGATCTTGATGATGGGGAGATTAAATAAATTTTGGAAATGGATGTTCTGCCTGGCATCTCTTGGTTTTTTTCTGCTGAATGCGAATCTCTCTTTCTCGGCAGAAATCGACGAGATCATAAGGGCGATCAATTTCAGGAATGCAAAGTGGATTGCTCAAGAAAATCCGATCTCGCTCCTTCCAAAAGAGGAGAGAAGGAAAAGATTAGGGGCATTGGAGGAGCCAGTTCTTCCAGAGGGGATAGTGAGTGAATTTTTATATGCTCCTGCTTTAGTGCCATCCGCATTTGACTGGAGGAATGTATCCGGAAATAATTTTATCACACCCGTTCGGGATCAGGGGAGCTGTGGGAGCTGCTGGGCTTTTGCCATAACCGCAGCCCTTGAATCAAAGACCTTGATCACCTTCAATTGGCCCGGGACGAATCAGAATTTGGCGGAACAGATCGTCCTTTCCTGTAGTGGCGCTGGGAGTTGCAATGGAGGAAACCCGGGAAGTGCATCAAATTTTCTTAAAACTGCAGGCACGAATTTGGAGAACTGTTACCCCTACACAGCCCAAAACGGCAATTGTAGCTCTGCTTGTCAAAATTGGCAGAACAGCACCTATAAAATTGATAACTGGAGTTATGCATCCAGTGGCAGTCCTCCTGCTGCCTCTGTCTTAAAAAATGCCATTTATACGAACGGACCATTGGTGGCTGTCTTTGATGTTTATACCGATTTTTTTTCTTACCACTCCGGGATTTATTCCTATGTGAGCGGCGAGTATGAAGGAGGACATGCCATATTGATTGTGGGCTGGAACGATGCTGACAGTGCCTTCATCGTCAAGAACAGTTGGGGTACTGGCTGGGGTGAATCTGGTTATTTCAGGATTGCCTATAGCGAGTTGACAGGGACGACAAAGTTCGCACGAACGTCATATTCTTATGGGAATGTACTTCCAGTTTCTTTCTCCTACCTATCTCCTTTCGAGGGAGCATCCCAACAATCCGTAGAAATCGATCTCGATTGGGAAGATTCGATTGGTGCAACATCTTATGACATCTATTTCGGACCCACTAATCCCCCTCCTTTTTTGGCTAACAAAACTTCGAGCTACCATGATCCCGGAACGCTTAACTATGGAACGACTTACTATTGGCAGATCATTTCCAAGAACAGCGGCGGCAATACGGCTGGTACCATCTGGAGTTTCACCACGGTGTCGAACATCTCTCCCCCCTTATCCCCAACTGGGCTTAAAATTACCGGCTTTGTTAATTGAATATGACCTACTTAATGAATGATAGTCTTTTCCACTCAACTCCAACCCTGCCTATCACAAACAGACCTTTCTAAATAGGGATTTCTTTTAAAACCATAGGGATAAGGTTCATCTGGCCAATCCGTCAGCGATTCAGCCATATTCGGAATTAAAGCAATCCGATGACCAACACAATGCGTTTTAGTTGATGGAGATTTTGTGATTAGGAATCTTGCCGGAGGGGGACATTGATCCCAAGGAAAAGAGGTCGGTGAGAAATCTTCTGAGGAAGCGGGAGCACTTGGTGAGGCTGAGGACCTCCCTGATCATCGGTCTTCAAAACCCGGCGTTTTTGGGTCACCCTTCTCTTTTATGTTGGTGCTCCGAACTGCATTTGATAAAGTTTAAAATAGATACCTTTTTTCGCCATCAATTCTGTATGGGTTCCGATTTCCCGAATCCTCCCTCTATGGAGAACGATGATCCGATCAGCATGCTGGATGGTGGAAAGCCGGTGAGCAATGACAATAGCGGTCCTTCCCTTGAGCAGTCTTGCCAGTCCTTCTTGGACTAATCGTTCTGTTTCAGGATCGACATGAGAGGTCGCCTCGTCAAGGACGAGGATCTTCGGATTGATCGACAAGGCCCTTGCAAAGGCTAATAACTGCCTCTCCCCAGCAGATAGCGCTTCCCCTCCCTCTCCCACCTTAGTAAGATATCCATTGGGTAGTCGCTGAATGAACTTCTCTGCATTGACCACCTGGGCTACTTCTCTCATCTTTTCTTCATTGATCTTCCGATCCCCCAATCGAATATTCTCCTCAATATCTCCGGCAAAGAGAAAGGTATCTTGCATCACCAGCCCGATTTGTGATCGGAGGTGAGTGGTATCCCTCTCTCGAATATCGATCCCATCGATTAGAATAGCGCCTTCCTCCACTTCATAGAATCGTTCGAGCAGGTGAAGCAAAGAGGTTTTCCCCGCTCCGGTTGCACCCACAATGGCTACGGTCTCGCCCTCACGAACTGAGAAAGAAATATCCTTGAGGACTTTATCTTCCCCATTGTAAGAGAATGAGACATGACGAAATTCAATGTTTCCCCTTATCCCATCTTTTTTGGAAAAGAGAGGTTTAGAAATCTTTTGACTCTCATCGAGCAATGAAAAGATCCTTTCAAGGGAGGCCATCGCCGATTGCAGGATATTATACTTCTCAGAAAGGTCCCGGATAGGCTGGAAGAACATCCGGATATAGGAAAGAAAGGCAACCAGAACTCCAAGAGTGATCATTTCCTGAATCACCTTGCCCCCGCCGTACCAGAGAAGAAGGCCAATGGCACCTGAACTCAGGATTTCGACGAGGGGGACAAAAAAAGCATAAATGGAGATCTGTTTCATGTTTGCCAAATAATATCCCTCGTTAATCTTCTCAAATCGCTGGCTATTCTCTCTTTCCCTTCGAAAGAGTTGAACGACTTTGATGCCCGAGAAATTTTCATGGAAAAAAGAATTCATTTGGGCAATCTTCAATCGGATCTCCCGAAACACTTCTCTGGCTCGGTGGCTGAAAAAGAGGGTGATGACAAAGATTAGGGGAATCACAGAAAAAGATACCAAAGCGAGCTCCCGGTTGAGTTGAAGCAGAAGGATGATGATCCCAATCAACAGAAGAATGTCTTTTAGAAGGTTAATGAGCACAGAAGTAAACATCTCGTGGACATTCTGGATATCATTGGTCAATCGGGTTACCAGTCTTCCCACCGGATTCTTATCAAAAAAAGAAACCGGAAGC
>Ga0299915_10000645_pt1 | contig 26157 bp, 58 predicted proteins | sample RVTome_13_FD_200263 | JGI IMG/M metagenome (GOLD analysis project Ga0299915, IMG submission 200263) | Soil microbial communities from uranium-contaminated site in the Upper Colorado River Basin, Wyoming, United States - RVT92D227 (version 2) ... | reverse complement strand
CCGTCGGCGCATACCTGGAAGCCTCTCTCCCGGTTATCCTCCTTGGCCTTGTCGCACATCTCCTCCATCAGCGGGATGTGCTTCTTCAGAAGCTCACGCAGCCTGCGCTCGCCGATAGCTCTCATCCTAGCCTCCCGAGCAGGTCGCCGTTGGGGAACCTGACGTTGAAGGGCCTCAGATGGACCACGGAAAAGGGGAGCTGATATATTCTGTACCTCGCCAGGACCGCCCTCCAGCTCAGGTCCAGGTCCTCCCACCACATAAAGCACTTCTTTCTCGGCCTGAACCCGCCCAGCTTCACGAACACGGGGCGTTTCATAAGCGTGTAGCCCCCGGTGAGGACCGGGATAGCGTTCCTGATGACTTCCCGCATCTCCGAGATGGCATTGTTGGTCCCGAACTTCTGATAGAGCTTCCCAGTCCCCACGGAGACCTCGGGATGCTCCTTGAGCCACATGAGCAGGTCCGTGGCCGGGGTGGCCGACCACAGGTCCAGGTCCGCATCGAGGAACAAGAGGTACTCTCCGGTCGATTTCTTCGCCCCGAGGTTCCGGCCAGCAGACACGTCGTCCTCGCATATGAGAACCGTAGCTCCCTGCTCCTCCGCTACCACGGCGGTTCCGTCAGTGGAGCTGTTGTCGACCACGAAGACCTCGATGTCCTCCCGGGGCTCAATCTGCGAGAGGAGGCGTTCTATCGTCTGCCTCTCGTTCAGGGTCGGGATGATTACTGAGAGTTTCAATCCACACCTCTCTTATAACCGAATCGGCAGGTCGGTCGTAGGTCCATAGAGTCCCGAGGAAAATCAAAACACCTTATGCGGTTGCGACCTCCGATGCACTCGAACTTGTGTTCAGTAGCCCATATAATATCAGACAGGGATGGAAAAGCGATGCCGCCCGGATGTGTGTGGTACGAGAACTGGCCATACATCAAGGACTTAAACGGAGTCGCGCACGTGGTCCCGCGGCATCTTTCCAATATTTTGAGAACGCAGGTCTTAGGGTCCTGATAACCTATGAATCCGAACTCCAGCTTTGACCGTTCGGTCTTATGCCACATCTCCGTCATCAGAGGTAAGAGCGTCTTCAGCTCACGGCAGCCGAGTTGGCACCTCATCTTCTCCATCCCTCCATCGTGCAGAAGTGCTTCGACTCGGACTCGGAGCGGTCTGAGAAGTCCTGCGCGTACTTCTTCAGCTTTTCGGCCATGGGATAAGACGTCTCACCCAGCTGGTAGGTTCTGTTGGCGTCACGGTACATCTGGTCCGTGAACCTCTCCCTCCACTTGGGAGGTCTCCAGCAACGCACCGCCGGTCCGTCCTTGCTGATGCCTCCTATGCAGAAGGTTCTGTTCTGTCGAGTCTCTACGAGCACGTCCGAGACCGAGGGAAAGATATTGGAGTAGACCGGAGTGTCTCCTATCTCGCTGGTAGGGTGCGTATGAAAGGAAAGGTTGCCCCAGTTGACGTTTCTCATAACCATCCCGCAGCGGTCCCCCTTGCAGGTCTCAAGCACCTTGAGCTTGCAGGAGAAGGGGTCCTGATAGGCTATCATGCCGTGCTCCCTCTCGTCCTTCACATCCTCCACGTCCATCATGTCCTTTATGAGCCCGAACATCCGCCGACGGAGGGTCCGGACGACATCGCAGGAGAGTACGCAGTCCTTGCGCTTCCTCATCCAATCCTCCTCCACTGCGGCTTGAGCTTGCGAGGGCATTCGGGCTGCGTGGCGGACTCGACCGGGTTATGGAAGTACTTGCAGACGAAGCATATCTCGTCCAGGAAGAGGCAGTCCCACTTGGGCATCACCAGTCCCCCCTGAAGTGCCACTTGCCAGGCCTGTACTCCCACCAGTGAAAGTCGTAAAGAATCTTGAGAGTAGCAACCTCTTCGAGCTGCTTCTTTCTCCAGCCGATGGCGATGGCGTGGAAGTAGCTGACGTCGCCCTCAACTGGAATCTTGAAGAAGTACTTCCGATGCTTGCCGACCTTGATGTCCTTCCACAGCCTGTCGTGCCAGACACGGAGGTATCTCACAGCCTCACCGCCAGGGCCTTGGGTTCGAACACGTACTTTCCTTTGAGAGCAGTCGTTTCGGGAGACCCCGCCCAGGAATCCCTGCGGACGGCGCTGGCTCCCTGGAGCATCGGCCTTGCCCACAGTGTCGTGAACCACGCCCAGGGCTCGTCGGTCCTGTTGCCCGAGACCGCATTGACATCAGTGTCCGCGAAGTGCTGCAAGAGGCGAGCCAGATGCCCGAAGAGATACCTGAGTTCCGGCTCGGCGAATACCACGATGTCCCCGGTCCCCTCCTCGAACGTCTCTACGTAGTGTACGTTCTCTATGTTATCCTCGACCAGGCATTGCTTCCGGATGCTCTCGTTGATTCCCTTGATGACGACGTCGACCGTGACGCCTTCCAGCTTGACTATCCCTCTGTCGCAGGGCATCAGAGCCGCCTCCGCAACCTGATACATTTGCCCGGGATTTTAGCATATGAGAAGAAGTTGTCCACCTTTCCGCCCGCGGTCGGCTCCTCGTCCGACCTGTACCAGAGAAGGTCCTTGTCGGCGCAGATGACCTTGAGTATGCAGCCGCCGGGTTCCGGTGGAACCACGCGACTTCCGGCCTCCTTGTACTTGACGAGCTGGACTAGAGCAGACTTTCTCTTCGCGTACCACTCGGCCTCCTTCAAGGACGTGGTAAGATGGGTATCTGGAGCAAGGCCTTCCTTAAGGATACGTGAGACGGCGTCGCAGGCCGTCCCGTGATAAAGATGAGACTTTCTCGGGAACCTGACGAAGGCGTGGCTCACCCTATCAGCTCCTTGATTCTCTTTGGCGAGAGCCTCAGGTAGTATCCTCTCTTCCTCCCCGGAAAGGTCTTCAGGGTCCTCTCGCACCGGCGGCCACGCTTGGGGAGCCTGATGGCGCCGAACTGGTCCGCTCTCATGCAGAGGGTCTTGCCCTTTACGTTAGATACACAGACAGAGCCGAAGTGCGCGTAGTCGAAGAAATCAAGGTCGTCAGTGGAGGGCCTGGGGTAGTACGGGTCTGGGTGAGTGTGGAAGCAGAAGGCCCCGGGCATCTTCCTGAGCGGGACCTTCTCGAAGGAGACCTCACAATCCGTGCCATAGCAGTTCCTGACGATGCGACGTCCGTGGGCGCAGAAGCCCATCTCCTTCCCGGTCCTCTGGGTATATGCGATGCCTTCGAGCATCCGCCGTGCGTACTTTCGGACCAGGGTGCCGCAGGCCTTGTTGGAGAGCTTCCTCATAGCTTGCCCACCTTTTCCTTCCAGTAGAGGAACAACATCGGTTCAACCATCTTCTTCTTCACCGTCATCTTCGTCACCCACTGTATTGGAAGCTCTATCCCGAAGTAACTTATGGTCTCCCTTCCCATGATTTTCTTCCAGGTGGGGTCCAGGACTGTCCCGTCGGCGACGGCCCAAGCGTGTTCGGTGGGGATGATGCCGGAGCCCCAGCCCTCATAATACCTGACACCGTTCCTCTTGCCAGCAGCTGCGAGCCTCCAGGCGTTGTAATAGCATTCCTTGACCTTGAAGCGCTCCCCTGAGCAGACCTCGTGCATGATGTCCCGGCACTTGGGAGAGCATGGGTCCTGTTCGAACTCCTCACCTTTCGAGAGCACCCACTCATAGTAAGCCTTTCCCGCTGGATTGTCCACGAAGAACCTAGACAGCGTCTGGACGTACTCCTTGGCTCTCATCCTTCTTTCTCACCACGATGGTCGTAGCACCTGTCGCGGTGACGGGAGCTGCCTTGGCTACCAGGTCGTGCGGACAGGGCAAGAAGCTGAACCAGGTGTCGATGCCGCAGCCGTTCTCGGAATGCTGCTGCCAGTCGTCAAGGATAAGGACTGCTCCAACCGCGGACAACAGTCCCCCGGCCACAATCCTCGTCAGGGGTTTCATCCCGGGCGCGGCCAGGGAGAATGCCACCCCGACTCCCAGAAGTCCTACCCCTACCAGCCCGTGATGCAGGTGTATGGGTGCGCTCGTCGCCTTGACGGGCACGACCCTGACCTCCCTCGCGGGGGCCGCCTTCACATTCGTCGTCTCAGCTGGCACCTTGATGGTCTCCGCCTCCCCCTCCAACAGGTTCAGTCCGTTGTTGTTCATCATGTCCATGGGATACTCCTCTCAGCTCAGACTGTCATCTTGGAATATTAATGATTGCCTCTAGTAGACGGGGGTTCCGTTGTTGCCCTGGAGGAGCGTGAGATACCAGAGATAGAGTCCCACACCGGTGACAGCAGTGGCTATCCCGGGGGCGAGGCCCTTCTCTCCGTAGAGCATGGAGATACCCGCGCCGAGCCCGAGTATGACAACAAGGCTCAGGTTCATGGATGTGAAGGCGACCTCGGGGTTATTCTGCGAGAAGCTGACAGTGCCTAGAGGGGAGGTGTTAAGGCTTGACCACACGCCTAAAGCACTGGAAACACCAAGAAGAGCCAGACCAATTTCTTCCTTAGGCACATCAAGTCACCTCAGAGCCTCTGGATACCTTCGTTGTACGATGTCAAGTGTATGGAACTGGTGGACCCACAAGTGGAGCAGCCTTCGACGAACTGGACGGAACGTATGCTCTGAAGGTAGGCCATCGTGGCCTGGCGTATGATGAGCCCCGAGATGGTGCCAGCGATACAGGCTATGAATATCTTCTCGATTAGTTCGCGCTCGTGCCTGTCGAGCACCTTGTCGAACTTGATGCCGAAGGTCTTCTCGGTCCCCTTCCTGAGCCGGTCCAGAACGACCATGAGGCTACCTCTTCCTCTTGCCTCTCTTCTTCCTGCTCAGCCTCGGCTTCCGGCATTTCTTGACGCAGCCCATCAGCTTGTAACCCTGCTGGCGGTCGTCCTTGGGCATCTTGCCCTTGTCCATGCAGTTCCTGATGCACTTCTTCACCTTAGTAGAGAAACCACGTGTCACGACTTCGACCTCCGCTTGGATACCTTGGAGCACTTGTAATGGCCGGGCTTGTACATCATGCGCTGGGTCCTTGTCCCGCCGCCGCATATGCCCCTGGTCTTGAACTTCCGGAGCTTCGCCTTGGGGTTCCACTTCTGGCCCCTGGGGCAGCCGATGGTGAGACACCTGACGGCTCCCGTGTCCACCTTGGCCCTGTCTCCCTGGGTATCGTAGCAGATGGTCCTGAACGAGCCCTTGTGGAACTTCGTCTTGTCCTTGACCTTTCCGACGCACCAGCCAGCCGGAACTCCCGGTTCCCAGACGTGCTTAAGCCGCGGTCGCTTTACCATCGAGATGTAATCCGCGCCTGAGACTATAAATAACTTCAGTCTAGGGAGACTTTCCTCGCACCAGTCGACCGAGCGTTCGAGCTGGCATCAACATAATGACGAGCACGATTCCTCCTATGACAGCTGCTGGAACGAACCAGGCGGGCGGCCCGCACGAACCAGGTCGCTCCGTCCACTGGCCTCCGACACATTCCAAGGTCATCTCGCCCGGAAAGATGCCCTGCCAGGTACAGGGGTATTTAGTAGTCTCGCCTTCAACCGTGCACGGCCCCGCTGGTTCAGACATGAAAATACAATCTGTGCTTGAGACTATAAGTAAGTTAGGTGGACCGGGCCCGGAGGGATGGGATGTATCCAGAACTGTTGTTCGGGTTCCGCCGGGTCCAGTCCATGTTGGGTAGAGCTGGGCCCACCTGCAATACCTTTTCCCCCCCGGAAAATGAAAGGTGGTGCCCAGCCCATGTTGGTCTTGGTCTATCCTGGTTTCCTGCGGAAGACGCGCTCCAAGCCCGTCGTCGTCTTCTGTCTCTCGCCGGTGGGCCTCTGCAGCGACAGGAGTTCTGTCGGGCTCCACGCGGACTTCTGAGCAGCTCTCTCCATCCTGAGCCTGTTCGCGCACAGCTCAAGGAAGGCCTGGGGGTCGGCGATGTCCTCCTTGGCCTTCACCCAATCGAGGAGCTTCTTGGAGTCGGGCTGCGCGACACCAGCCTCCACCGGCTCCACGAACTCCTTGTACCACTCCATGTACAGGGTATCAAAGAGGGACCACTCCTGGGGATGTATCCAGTGCTCCAGCTGCTTGTTGATTATGACACGTGAGTAAGGCCAGTTCCAGAGCGCCCTGGATGCCTCGGCAGCACCGTTCGTCACCTGGTACCCGAGCGTCGCAATCTGGTCCACGGTCCTCTCGATGTCGGGGTTCAGGCTAGTGAGCGCGGGAGTGGACCTTGCGAGCCCCTGAAAGCTCGTAGCCCCCCATACCAGCAGCTGATAGATGGCGCGTAGGTAGTCGTTCATCGGTGGCAGGTCCACCTGGTCCAGCTCGCTCCTCAGGGGCTGGCCGGAGTTCGGGTCCACCATCCTGATGCCGTCCTGCTGCTCTTCGGGCTGCTTCTCCTCCTCGAAAGGCCTCCTGATTCGCGGCTGGTCTTCGGGCTGGTCTGAGGGCCGTACCATTTCCATCAAATCACTGTCCAGGTCTAGTGTCGCTCAGGTATGAAAAGGTTTGCCGGGGTCACTCCTCCTCGTCTTCGTCCCCGGTCCATTCAATCTCGTTCCCGCAAACAGCGCAGTGCTTCCAGCCCTGTTTCTTGTCGTAGGCGTTGTACTTCGTGCAGCCGTCGGGGCATCTCCCGATGTTCTTGGGCTTGTCCGGCTTGTCGTACCCGCAGTTCGGGCAGGCTTCGATTTCCGCCGGTGCGCTCCTCGCCTTCTCTATCTCCTCAAGGAGCTTTCCGATGTCGCCCCGGAGGCCCTTCAGCTCCTTCATGGCCTCGCGGTCGCCGTCCACGACAATCTTGTTGTATGCTTTCTCGGCTTCCTCTCTGACACGTCTGCACTCCGCAGTGTTGCACTCGGACAGGTCGTTCTTGATGTGCGCGTACATCTTTGTTGCTACTTTCTCGAACTCGTCTGGCATTGTTTACTCCTCCTGCACTTCCCTGAGCATCCGGCTCAGCACGTTCGCAGATTCACGCTCTATCTCGTCTGCGGTCCTGACCCGCGACTTGTCGACCTTGCGCTTCTCGCGCTCCTCCTCCACCGTCATCAGCCTGCCAACGTACTCATGGAGCTTGTCCTCGTCGTACTTCTTGGGTGTTGGCGGCGGGGGCGCTGGGGCCTCCTTCGCGGGTTCGTTCTTTGTCTGACTCGACTCGCTCAACGCAGCCTCAAGGGCGTCCATGCGAGCATCCAGGTCCTCCGATTTGGCGGCCTGCTTCCTAACCGTGTCTCGGACTTCCTTTATGGCCTTCATCAGCTCGGCCTCTGCGTCTTCCTCTTCCTTAGTCATTGTCTACCTCCTCTCTGAGCTGTTTAAGCAGTGACACGTAGAGCTGCTTCTTTCCGGGCCCCACCGTAGACGGCGGGGGCAGCGGGGTGGCGGCGCCTCTCCCGACTATCAGGCCCCGGATGTAGTCCTGGGACATCTTGGTCATAAACAACGGCGCGAACCCGACCTTGTTGTCGCACTTGAAACTCAACGACGGTTTGGTCCCAGGCATGGTAAGCACCTCGTGCTCCATCCCACAGTACGGGCACTTCAGGACATCCCCGGTCGGTTCGGGAGGCACCTTCACTTTCTTCTTCCGGACCCTGATGACCTTAATCTCGTTGTCCTTGGAACTGAACGTGATGGTCCGCTGCGGTGGTTCCTTGTAAAGGACTTCAGGCATCTTACCCCTTCGCCGATGGGTGAGTCAAGGTGCGGTGCTAGGTATTTATAGATTGCTAGGCTCTGCTAGACCCCCGTCGGCGACGGGTCGTCGGACGATTCAATTCAAAGGAAAGGGTGGGGGTTAACAGGGGGAGGGAGGACGGATGAGTGTCAGACCTTCCGCCAACATTCCGTTCTGGCGCGAGGGATTTCCTCTCATATGCTAGATGTACCCAGGGTACACGGGCCGCGAAAAGTTGATGTCCTGAGATGTGCATCGGGCACAAGGAGGTGCCCCATGTCACGACCGAATCGTAAGTGAACGGCATGAAGGCACACAAGGGAAAGACTTCCAGGGGAATCTTGGTCTGCGGCTGCGGAAAAGAAGTGGCGCTCAGAGATTGGGCGAGGCATCGGAGGGAGGACCCGCCGCACAGAAAGGTCTAGTTCTTGCTCGCCACGTAGAGCCCTACGAGCACTATAGAAATGATTGCGATTCCGATGATGAGCTGATATGCAGTGGGGTCGGGCAGACATTCCCCGGCCCAGACGCCATCAGTGCAAGTTGCCTGCCCGACGGGGCTCGTACCCGGAAGGCACTGCCAATCGTCAATGACATCCCCCTCTGTCGCGCAAGGGTCGCCGATGTAAACCATGATGAGAACTCGCGCTCCGGGCTATTTATAGGAATTGGAAACTAAGAAGTAAGCCTCTCCCCCGGTCGACCGAGGGAAAGACGGATAAAAGGGATAGGTTTGGGCTTCTACCACCACTGCCCGGGGAATGTCGGTGGTTGCTGTATGTACGACGGGAGCGCCCCGAAGTACGCGAACAATCCGGCCTGCCCAGCCATGATTGCCACGAAGTAGATTCCGACTCCGCCGCAGAGGCCCATCACGAACGAGCCTGCATCGAACTCCGGCATTTCTACCTCACACTCCTTGCGTCAACAGACCAGACGTGGTCAGGACGTAGTAGTCCACAGCGGCCAAGACGCCAACTCCCACTATCATTCCCAGCAGGAAGTTCATCATGTCCATGGTTATCGGACGAAGACTGTCGCTCTGGAGTATTTGTAGTTTCCGCAGCGCCGTCCGCATATCTGGCAGTGTGGAGGAAAATCAGGATAGGGCTGCGACTGAAGCACTACTGAGAATGCTCAGAAAGCGCCTATCTGTACTGGGTCAGCATATACGTAGATGTCGGCCACTGCCAGTCGGGAATGTATGGCGATATTCTCGGGCCTACCCAGGAGAACATGAACACCGCGGTCAGCACGAGGCCAGCGAGTCCGAGTGCCAAGTATATCTCCTTCTCCGACACCTTGATTGAACCGAGTTGTGCTCGAACCTTGTATGCCATCAGGACATAGGACTGAAGCTCTGGAGTATAATTAGCTTTCGTAGAGCCGGTTGGCGATGTGATAGCAGAGTATCGAGTGCGTCAGCATATCCCGGGAATGCCAGTTCTCCTTGTCGTAGACACCTCGGAGCGCGATGAGTTCAGCGGTCCACAGCCCGTCCGGAACCGTCTTCTCAAGGAAGCCCACCTGGTCGCTCCAGAACTCCATGTAGCAGGCGGCCAGGTCGGCCATGCCCAGCTTTATCATGTCCTCCGGCGGCCTACCGTTCATCACGTCGTCCTGCTGCTCCAGCAGGTGGTGGAACGCATCCAGATGGTGTTCGATGAGGCCGCAGATGTAGTCGATGTCCTGGTCGCTGATACCCAGCTGAGGAGCTATCATCTCGCGGAATATCTTCGCACCGACGACCTCGTGCTTCTTCGCACCGTCCAGCTTCCCTATGTCATGGTACAGACACGCTATCAGAAAGTTCCATCTACTCATCCTCTTCCTCCTCTTTAATCCAATCCAGCTTGTCCTCGGGCATCGCGATAATGGCGACGCCGCTCTCCATCTTCTTGACCTTCTCCTCCAGTTCACGGAGCCCCTGCTTGTACGCCTCCAGATGGGCCGCCACCGAGGCGAGGTTCCTCTGCAAGTCTTCCATCAGGATTTTGCTCGGCCAGTTCCTCGCGAAGTCGTCGAGCGTCTTCTCTATCTCCGCCTTCCAGAGGAGCATCTTCTTTTCGGTGATGATGTTCCCGCGCTTAGTCATCGTCCTTCTACCTCGCTCCAGATGCAGATGCCATCGCTCATCACGTACGTACGCGAGTCTCTCGTTGCACCTTCCTCAGCCGTGGTGCTCCACTGGTTCCAGGCGACCATCCAGGGAAGCTTGTTCCTGCGGCATCTGAAGTTGTCCCGGACCTCCGGCGGCAGCAGGGTGAAGAAGCAGCTCTTGCAGCCGTTCTCCTCCATGCAGGTCTTGAAGACGGCCTTGGGCCACTGCCTGGCATGATTGTAGCAGTCCGAGCAGAGAAACCCCACCTTCGTCCGATACAGTGCCTCGCTCAGCCTGTTGCAGCACATACACTTAGCCATTTATACCTCATACTTTTCCACGAGCTTGCGATAGATGCACTTCCGGTGCTCCTTCCTGTTGTATTCCTTCTCATCCTTCTTGCGCTTACCGTAGATACTGTGGACGCACCTCAGGCCAGGACAGTGGTCGCAGTAGTAGACGTGCGTCGGCGGTGTCGGCTTCTTAGTCTTCTTAGTCTTCTTAGTCTTCTTAGTCTTACCCAAGGACCCACCTCACGTTGACGAACGCCCAGGCGCACTGGAAGCCGGACGGACCGATGTCGTCGACCGCCTTCCGGGCTTCCGGGTCCAGCACGGCGAAGAAGTCGTGGAAGTTGTCGAACTCCTGCAGGTCGACGCTGGGATGCCGACGGGCGAACTTCAGGAAGGCCAGGGCGAGCTTCCTACCGGCCAGGTCGTACTGGCTCATATCTCCGACTTTCCCCATTTCGAACGCCTCCGTTGATGTCAGCTTCCTCAGCTCCTCCTTATCGCTGTCCTCGATGCGCTCCAACATCTCTTTCTTCGTATATTCCGGTGTCATCTTTATTTTCTGCCTTGAGAGTTCCGACATCATCTTTCTTCCTGCCATGAGAGTTCCTCATGTTTCCTCATGCTATCTTCCTCGTCAGTGTCTTCCTCGCGAGGTCCATGGTCTTCGGGCCTATGCCCTTGACGACGTCCCAGGAGTCTATGCAGAGGAGCGCCTCGTTGAGAGAGCCGAAGTGCCTGAGAATTGCGTTCGCTCGGACTTCAGTAGTGGTGGCGTTTAATCTCCTCGAACAACCTGAGCATCTTTCCATAGGTCTCTCTATCATACATATTCCTCTTTTCTACACGTGCTGGTCTGGTGATTGTGTTACCCCATCTCCCTCGCTGAGTGGAGGCGCGGACCTCGGTCTCAATCAACTTCGGCGGATTTTGTTCCTTGAGTTGCTCCAGCTCAAAGACTATCTCATACTGGCGACGCTTGATTCTTGCATACGGATACAGAGCCCGAAGTACCCTTCTCGCATCGCTGGTCTTAGCTTGCCAGATGAGCATCGCTCTTCTCTTACTACCTCTGGAGTACTCCAGACACAGACTCCCTCCGAAGAGGTCATAGAAGAGAAGCACCGCCGCCGACTCCACCTGACGAGCTTCAACCTTTGGAGCTGGCGTAGTCCGACCGTTCGGGTACTGCTTTTTGGGTCCTGGCAGGTATATTCCGATGTGTCCGTCAGAGTCGAGAACGCCAGCCAGATATGCCAACGTTTCGGGCGTCGGCTCCGGTCTTATGTAGCTTGCAGGACGCAGATTCTTTGCCAGCGCTTCTCCGCTCAATCGCGTCATTATGGTTGTATGGTATGGACATACTGCTTCTTTAAGGTTTCCTCTGCGTGTCGCTGAGTCTTAGGGCCGATGCCTTCAACATCAGTCGCCCAGCTGGAAGCGTTAGCCAAAGCACTAGCAAGCGTACCATAGTGAGCCAGAACCTCGTTACATCTTTTTTCGCCCATGCCGGGAAAGCCCAGGAGCACCCTTACCTGCTCCTCGTTCTCCTTCGAGGTGACCGACGGCAGCTGCACCGAGTGGCGCATCGTGCCCCAGCTCCCGTCCCGGAGCTTGTTCTCGGCGATACGCAGCTGCTTGATGGTGTGGGCAGAGCTGAGCGTGTAGAAGACGACCGTGTGGGCGCTGACGCCGTTGAGGTAAGTATGGAGCCTAATCCACCACTCCGCGCCCATCTTGGGCACGTAGAACTTCTCGAACACGAGCACGTCTATGCCCTTGAGCTGCTCGTTGAGCCTGCCCTCCTGGTAGATGGTGTGGACAAAGTCAGCCGTGGTTTTCCTCTCGGCAAGGAGTTGCCTCTCCTTACCAGTGAGGTCCGTGACCTTTATCAGAAAGTCCCCGTTCCCGCACATCTTCTTCAAGTCATATGTCCCATCGCACTCTTTCCTCATCTTTTCGGGCTCGTGCTTGTCTGCCAGCAACATACTTCTCACCTCCCTCGCAGTCCTTACACGTGAAATCCATCACCATGTCCTCGGGGACCCATTCCAGCCTCTTGCACTTCATGCAGGGGAAGGCCTGCCTGTTCGCGAGCGTGATGGCGAGCTGGTCCGGGGTCGCGCCGCACCCATCGCAGCTTTCAGGCGAGGGGACCGTGGGTGAGATGGTGCAGCCGTATGTTCTCCTGCCGCACTGGCTGCAGGTCGTCGTCCACCAGTAGGGCCCTCCTTCATCCTCCTCGTCGTCGAACATCACCGGACCAGCCTTCTTCTTGCCCATGCCTTTCTGGGTCTGCATGAACGTGCCGAGAAGACCGCCCATCGCGAGGAGGCCTCCCGCGGTGGCCATCATCTTGGGGTCCAGCTTGATAGGAAGAGTGGAATGCCTCTTACGCTTCCTCGTCATTCTACTCCTCCTTCCAGACGTAGTCGCACTCCCAGGTGCTAGTGGTGGTGTCGGAGTACCCACCGCTGTACCAGTCGGGTACCAGTGTGTCCCTCGTCTCCCACTCCTCCCTCAGGCACTCGAAGTTGAAGAACTGGCTGGTCGGGAGCTTCTCTCTCTTCCAGCAGAAGGAACAGCCGTACTTGTCACGACAGGCCAGGACCCGTTCGCGCCTATATCTTCTCAGCATCCGCGAGCCTCCTCATATCCATCTTCGCCCGGGTCTCCACGGAGAGCTGAGAACGTCCGTGCACGAGCGAGTCGCCCCATACCTCCCTCACGGAGCCGCCGTGCTCTATCGCCCGGGTCCTCTTGAAGACGCGGTAGTGCGTGGGTGACTTGTAGACGCCGAACGTCTCGGGCAGGGGCAGGTGGACAATCCACTCGAAACGGTCTAGGAAGTAGAGCAGCGTCTCCTCGCGGAGGATGCCTATGACGACGCCGACACGGTGACCGTAGAGAGTCTCCGCCGTTCCCGGCGGAAGCGCGTCGTAGACGTCGGGCATCGGGGGTTGTTTCCTGATGCGGTAATCGGTCGTCACCTTGTCTAACGGAACACCGAAATCGCCCACGAGTATGTCGTAGGCGGCTTCGAGCGCAATATGGTATCTATGGTCGTGGAACTTCCTTGTCAAGCGGGCCACCCCGAAGGGCTCGGAAAGGACGAGCGTCACTCACATACATAATACCTTTGCTCGTCTGACAGCCTCGGGCACCCTGCACCTATCACGTTATCCCCAGAGAGATATACTCAGTATATAGTATGAGAGAGGAGAGAGATAGGGAGATAGGGGGAGACGAGACATTAGATAGTATGAATGTCGGGACTACTTTCGCCTCACTCCCGCTGACGAATGTCCGACAGGGCTCAAACGTTTCCATTAGAAGCATAGTACACCGTCCGTATCAACCCGGGGCGATATTCCTCCTCTTTCCCCACTATCAACTTGGACTGCCGGAGAGTCTCGACGTCCTCGTCGAACCTGCGGACGGGAAGGTGTGAGCGATGGAGCAGCTCACTCCTCGGAATGCCCTCCGGGGACCTCATCTTCAACATATCTAGGAGCCGCATAAGTTCCTTGCTAGAACCGAGCTTCTCGTAGAGAGCGGCGGCACTCTCCGCGTACTTTCCCATCTTCTCGCTCACGAAAACCGCCTGTTCGTAGGGGATGAGATGCAAATGCCCGAGGGTCTTCATGTGCTCGGACAGCTCGTAGAGCATCGCGAGCTTCTCGAAATAGTCCTCAAGGCGGGAGGATATGGGCCCGGGAAAGTCCCCGCGCCTGACCTCCTCGTACTTGTCCTGGCACCAGGCGTTGTAGAGGGTCTTGGCGTGGTCGTCGAACTTCATCCGGGTGATGACGCTTGAGTAGGCCAGGTTGAGGTTGGTGAGGTCGCTCACGATGACCTGGCGCTCGACCTCCATGCTGTCCTCCCAATCGGGCTTGGGCTTCCAGCCGTCCGTGGTACCTCTCACTATCAGGAACCTCGGAAAGAAGCCGTCCTCAAGGTCCTCCGGCTTGAGGAGCTGGGAGAGCCTGCTCTCCGTCGTGGCCGTGAGGAGCGTCATGTAGACCGGGTCCATCTCATAGCTGACCTTGGCGAGCCGTCGTTGGACGGGCTTGCCGTCGTAGACTTTCATCAGGAGGTCCTTCATGTCGGCCATGTACTCCTTGTGCTTCATGCTGGAAACCACGGAGCCGAACTCGTCTATGATGGTCCAGACCTGACATTGGCCCCCGCTGCTCTTCTCGGAAAGCTCCGCGATGAGACCCTCGGGGGAGGCGGAGTCGGCGACCCTCATCTCCTTGGCCACTTCGAGAAGTATGTCCTCGGAGAAGTTGTGGCTCGTGGTCTTCTTGGCCTGGCCTGACTGACCGAGAAGCATGGGCCAGATGTTAGGGTAGATGATGCTGGGGCCGTCCTGCATATAGATGCGGCGGCCTATGACGGAGCTGAGCGTGAACAGGGCTGCTGCCTCCTGGAAAGCCACGGGCGCCAGCGGAGAGCGAGAGCAAGCCCATGTCACATATCTCTCGACCCAGCCCATGATTCACAGCTCCTCGGGCTCCTTCCGATGTCCTGTAAACTCCATAAGGGCCACTATCCAGTCCTTGCTGATGTAGCTCTTATGACCATCGTTGGTCAGCTCGACGAAGCGGTCGGTGATGTTGGTCAGCCTCCCCTTCCAGACCTTGGACCGAAACTCTATGGGGGCTCCTGGGTCCTCGAAAATCACTCGGATTTCCTTTCCGATGAGCGAGTCATCAATCTCCGTCATACTGTCCCTTCTGACATCTCATTCATCTCCCCACACCGTTTCCGATGCGAGCGTTATGTCTAATCGTCCGCCTCTGAATTAAAGGTTTGCTTCTCGCGACATTCTCTCATATGCTAATCCGGACGTCTCCACAGCCGCACTACCTCCCGAGCGGTCGGCGCGGACATGAAGCCCTTGTAGTAGTCACGACTCCGGAATCCCTTCTGCTGGCCAACCACCTTGCGTCCCGAGAAGTGAACCTCGCAGGCGATGATTGTCTCGTCATCGAACGTCACACGAACCTTCTTGCTCCGAGCCTTGCCGCAGAGGCCGCAGAGGGCGCTCCCCTCGTACTCCCCGTACTCCACTCCCATCTTCCTCCACCTCCAATCATTCTTTCCGATGATTTAGTTATACTACCGTTAAAGGTATCCGCTCAGGTCGAGCACGAAACGCTTCTTGGCCAGCGCGGATTTGGCCGTGGAGCGCACCTCCATTCTTCCGTTCTCGACATCGAAATGGATGAGGAACGGCTCGGGGATGGTATCGTGCTCCGTGACCCAGTGCTCGTCCCGTGTAGGGCTCTGCACCGTGGCGTAGGTCTTCCGCCAATGCCTCGGCGTCTTGTACTTGCGGTACCACTCGTAGCTGTGGAACTTCACGTAGTAGAGCCGCGAGAGCCTCTCCGGCGAACGGCGATTGCCATCGCAATCAGAAATGCTACGGGCACCAGGACTGTTGAGAACTCGGGGATAGGAGCGAACACCCCTATCTGGAGCTGGACCTCCGCCACCGGAAACATCAGCCCCATACCTAGCTGCTTCAGGCCGGAGAGGGAGAACCAGGGGTACTCCGTCGTCTCCCAGGGTGCTATCATCGCTAACAACAATCCGTTTCTTGGGTGCCATGTTCCGTTCCTCCAATCGTCAATGGCTTCGGCCATGTTCAGATAGATGCTCCCATGAGTGGAGTCGCCGAAGCCGTACTCCTCAGGGGTTACGTTCCAGACAGTGGCTATCGGGGTCCTGTCCACCTTAAGCACGTCGTCCCGGACCATGGTCCAGGTCGCGCCGTCGTTGATGTACCTGCTCCAGGTCTTCCAGGGGCCGAGGACCTCGTAGGCCGATACGGTGAAGTTCCTGGACTCCCAGTGCGGGAGGTCCCTGCCTATCGGGCCGTGTATCCCGCTGGAGTAGAACCATTTGAGAGGGACTTCGAGCCGCGCCTCGATGAAGGTCGAGGGAGGACTCATGTTGGTGTAGTTGAAGGCCAGAAGCTGCGCTCGGATGACGGTGAGCGTGGTCCCGGTCTTGGTGACCTGTCGCGAGGCCGTGAGCTGGCCATTGGTGAAGTTGTCCGGTACGCCTCCCCACACGTCCGGGAGGTTCTTGTAGAAGCTGATGCCCCACTGGTTGCAGAGGGTGAGCTGCTTGGTGACGTTGAAGAGATAGACGTCCTCGGAAGGAAGCTCTGCAGGACGCACCACGTTCTCGTTGACGAGGTTGAAGGAAAGGGCGCCGAGGAGCAGCGCGACGACGAGGGTCAGCCCGGCGAAGGCCGGGGAAGGCCTCTCCGGCGGCAGCTCGCGAAGGGGCGGGTCCCTGTAGGGGAGGACATCAGGGAGATGGACCCCGTGCACGGCCCTGAGCCTCCTGTACCGTTTCTCGTTCTTCCTGCTCGCACTGCCGTTAGTGTGTATGTCGGCGACGAGGCCTATCACGGGCATTAGGGCGCTCAGAAAGGGACCTCCTCAGGCGTGGTGACGGTGTAATCGAAGCCCTCCTGGTAGAGGGTTATAGAAATAATGGTCCTGTCCGCGACAGGGTCGGGAAGCTGCACGGAGTCGGCCCTCCAGACCACGTGAACCATATCGCCCGTGGCGTTGGTGACGACGAAACGCACGTTCTCTCCTGGAAAGATAACTCCCTGAAACTGTAGCTCCCAGGCTACGTAGATGGACAGGTTCCCCGGCTCCTCGGCTAAAGAGGTTATGTAGAAGAGGACCCAGTGCTCGCCGAAGTCGATTGTGTAGTTGAGGTCCTCGTCCCAGACGGGCTCGGGGTAGTTGCCGTAATCGACCGGGACCTCGGCTGTCTGGTAACCGGCGTATCCGCCGAAGGCGACCGCACCCAGTATCGCAAGGACCGCGATGGTCTTCGGGTTCCTAGAAAGGCGGTCTGCTCGGTCCATTGGCATCACATCGTCGGTCTTCCTAATAAGACCTTACTTTCTTGAAGTGGATATACACCACGACGCTCGCGGTGCAGAAAAAGCCGATGAGAGTCATGGCGATGAGACCGGTGATGTCCATGTTCAGAACCCGGAAGGCAATCCATTCAACGCCTATGACGATGCCTATGAGAAGGCTGACCGGACCTGCTATGTCGAGCCTCTCCTCCCGGCTGCTCTTGAGCCCGAAGACTGAATGGCCACAGTTGGGACAACGGGACCGGGGCGACGCCACACGGTACTTCACGTTACAGTTAGAGCATATCGTCATCAGGGGCCAGACAGAGGGCGTAGTAGCGGCCAGGGGAGGCGGCGGATTGAGCTTGTCCTTTCTTCCGAGCACCACGCTCTTGAGCTTCTTGGCGCGGTCCTCGTCCAGGAAGTTCCTGTGCTCAAGGTAGCTCAGGACGATGTTCAGGTCGTGCTCGACCTCCTTCGCCCTCTGGTCTTCAGTGCTCACTTGCATCGTTTCTTCCTCTCGTACCAGTCCTGAAAGTCCTGAAAGCCCGCCCTCGCACAGTAGAGGTCTATCTGTGCGCTTCCCTTCGACATATACTCGTTGTGAAGGAGACGTATCACCTCATAGTCCTCCTTGCACGGCCTGCTACAGTGGCTGCAGTGTCGGGCGACCTTGCGCTGTATGGCCCTCAGGGAGATGGACCTCATCTCTCCTCCTTCAACTTCTTGGTCGCGCACTCCACGCAGTACTGGGAGATGCCCGGAACGATGGGCTCCAGCTCCACGGGGAAGTCGACCACGCACTTCACCTGGCCGCACCTGAGGCACTTGCGCATATTGTAGTGCTCCATCTCCTCGGCAGTCATCTCGTCGCTCATTCCGCCTTCACTTCCTTGCCGCTGTAGTAGTCCTTCTTCTTCAGCCCCTTCGCCTCCTTCTTGGTCAGCTTCTTCTTCACCACTATGGTCTTGCTTGCCTCCACGTTTCTCACCTCCTTTCCAAACCGTCTCTTGTATGAGCAGCTCTTGCACACAACCGCCATCATACCCCGGGTATCGAACCGGTCCATGTAGATGGGCTCGGTCCACTGGTTACAATCGTCACACCTTCTCCAATCAGTCATCGTCTTCTCTCCTTCTCACCGCCTACCTTCTCTTCGTGACCGCAATCAGAATTCGGGCAGACCCACCAATTACCATCTAAGCAACCAATCTCTTTTTCCATCTCGCTCCCGCACTTTGGGCACTTCATCGGAGCAACTCCATGTTTTCACCAACTGCCATTAGTCCACCTTCCGCAGTGAGGGCAGTACCTCAGTTGCTCCCCCTTCTTCTCGTGCTTGCAGTTCCCAGGCCGTAATATCGGCCACCTTTCTCGAAATCCCCAGGAACGAAATGCGCAGGCTCGCCCGTGTGGGAACAGAGACCCAACGCTATCTCGCAACCTCCACATTCGTCCGCATCTTCGCAATCCACATCGTATATCCAGCACCGGTTCATCTCCTCACCTTCCAACATTCAGGACAATACCAGTACCACGAGTTCTCAAGCTCGACCCGCCTTTGCAGCGACACCATGTTAGGTATCGGAGGATGCCCAGCGACCAAGAAACACCCGTGCTCGCCGCACTTCTTCCAGATAACGTTCCCATCCTGGTCGACGAGCCAGATTTCCCCGTTGGGGCGATTCACCTCAGCCGTCCATTCGGCTCTACTGAGATGAAGCTCGACCAGCTCCGGACTGCCCGGCGGCAGGTTCATCAGCCTCAGTAGCCCCTCCGCGACGTCCACCTTTACTGTCATTCTTCCTCACCTCGTCTTAATCTCCTTTCTCTTCTCTACGTAGCGCTTGGACCTCTTCCGCCCGGAGGAAGCCCGTATCTTCTCCTCCCGACCGTGCTTGTAGCCGTGCTCGAAGGCGTCCTTGTAGACCTTCTCAAGCAGGGACGAGAGCCATGCCCAGTGCTCGTCAGCCAGTGCCTTTCCCGTCATCCTTTACCTCCTTGCCCTCCAAGAAACTAGAAGCGAAAAGAGTGACACCACCCGTTATTATAAGGATGAGACCCGCCACAAAGAGGTCTATTTTCCCACCCGCCGTAATGACAAGTATGCCAAGCATGGTTGCGAACATGAAAATGTTCCAGACTCTGGCCTCGATGTCCATCTCCGTCACCTGTTGCACTCGTTCCAGCACTTCTGGATGTGCGCGAAGGCCGACTTGGCATCCTTCCAGATGTGCTCTCCGTCGATGTTGTCCACAGTCACGAATCCGTTCTCGACCTCTCGAATCTCCGCCTTGTACTTCATCATCTCAGTCACCTCTCCGACTCCCCGACCTCTATGAGCTTCCAGACCTGCTCTGCATAAGGCTCGTCCTGGTTCACGACGACATAGTAGTTCGACTTCTTACCGTCCTGTCTGCGTCCATCCTCGATGATGGCACAGATGGAGCGAAGGGCAGTCTGGTAGTGTGAAGTCAGGTACTCGTTCACGTCGTCTATCTTGAGCACGACATATTTCTCCTTGCGCTCGAACACCATCTCAGTCACTTCTCCGCACCGGACAGGAACGGAAGGACCGGAAGAGGAGACCTGAGAGCCTTTCTCGGCCCACGGAGTGCATCTGCAAGCACGGGGCACGCAGCCGACATCCCTTCAACGACAGACCGCTTATGCGTCCTCTCAATAGCCTGCTTCAGACCGAACTTGGCCAGCAGTTTCAGAAACCGCTGGTATGTCAGATGAAGAAAAATCGCTTCGCGGAAGTCCTTAGAGGCGTTCCACCACATCACATAGGGGTTGCGCTTCACGGCGGATGCGAATATATCGGCTACTCCTCGTCCGTCCTGCTCCATCGTGCTCAGAATGTCCGGCATTTTCCTCAGCCCTGCGTTGAGGTCTCTCCGAACCATAATAGCAAGTGCACTCTTCGACACACCCGCCCGTTCAGCGAGGTCTCCAGCAGTCAGCGCGTGAAGACTTTCCGACTCAATCACACGCAAAGCGTCGCGCACTCTCCGCCTCTCCGTAGACAGTTGTCTGCTCATCTAACTCACCTTCAGCATCGGCCTGAGCTTGTCGAGCTGGCGTTGCACGTACTCGACAGTCCCTTCCATGAGCCCAATCGCCACGCCGAGATGCTTCTTGTCCTCGATTTCTTCCAGTACATCAGCAGCCGCAACCTCTGTGAGTCGCTCCGTAGCTTCTGTCAAATCTCCGAGAAGAATCTGGTCGTGCGACCGCTTACGGACGACATGGGTCTCGGGTTCTCCGTCCTCGGCTCTAGCATATGCGAGAGCGTTGGTAATCGTGCCCTCTTCCTCGCGGACCTTGACCTTCTCCACGAACTCGTTGAAGACCGGCTCGGGGATTCGGGCGAGTGCTTGCCAGGACTGTGATTCGTGTTCAGAAATACCCAGCTCCTTACGAACCTCCGTCCTCGGCGCCCCGCTCCCCCCCGCCGTGGTGAATCTGCCTTTTGCTCCTCGAACTCCCTTTGGTGGAGGAGGTACCGGTGTCGCTTCGACAATCTCCCCTGCCCTTCTCCGAGCCTTCAACGACCACGCATCCGCCTGGCCTATCGTGTCGACCCACTTCCTGCCGACCGCGAAACGCTTCATGGCATCGAGTAGCCGGATGGCCTTTCCGAGTTGGTCGGGCTCTGCTTTCTCAATCGCTACGCTCACATCGTCTATCCTTGCCAGAACCTGTCTCTCACTCATCTTCTGCATCTCAATCACCCCTGCGCTTTCCGTTGGAGTACATCCGGCGGTCGAACTCATCGAAATCGCACCCGTAGACCGGACCATAGACTCTGTTCCAGTGTTCCTTGTCCTCAATGGTCATCTTGTCCAAGACCTTCAGATGCGTACTCTGCGCATAGAAGAGCACACCACCGTAGAGCGACAAGACCACAACAGGTATCCAGAGCGCGATTCCCTGAGGTTTATAAACTACCATTCCGACCACGAGCGCAGCGCAGAGGACTATGAAGAAGACACTTATGGCAATCAGACAGTAGGCCCAGAAGTGAACCATATCCCTCTGTTGCTCGCGTATCTTGCCCGAGAGCAATCCGTCATTCCATTCCGCCATCTCAACCACCTTCATCGTCAGCCCCCGTGCATCTTCAGGAGCGCAGTCAATATCGCGCCACCGATGAGTAGCGCGAGACCTATATATCCGAGCATAGCGAGGTCATCACCTGCACTACCCCACGGAGGATTCGAATCGTACATCTCAATCACCCTCGTCCTCATGTACCCAGTCGCACTTGGTGCAGTGGATGACGCCTAGCTCGTTGGAGACCTCGTTGGAGCACTTGGGGCAGACGTCTATCTGCCATCTCGCCTTCTTCCTCTTCTGGGCCTTGTTCAGGTCCACCGTCATCTCCTCCGGGACGGCTCCCGCGGGCTTCGCCTCCGATAACGTCCTTACGTCAGTTACGTCAAGGACGTCGCCGGTCCTGAAGCGCCTTATCTTGGAGGATATGACGTAGAGCCTGAACCTGGACTTGCCGTCGACCGTGTCTATCTGGGTCTTGACGACGGTGTCGGTGTCGTACATCACGATGTCCATCCACTTCGGGACCTCCTTCTTGGAGACCAGGGTCGCGTTGTTGACAATCTCGTCGCGGTCCGTGTAGGTGGTCCATATGACGCCCTGCCTGGCGCAGGCGAAGGCGGCCTCGTGGACCGCCCTGATGTGGAGCTTCCTGAGCTTCCAGTAGCCGAGGTTCGCGAAGGCCTGGAAGGGGTCGAGCTTGGCGTCGAACCGCATGGCCATCTCGGCCTGCTCGATGAGAATGTCGAGGCCGTCTATGACGACCCAATCGCAGCCGCCGCGCATGTCTTCGCCTGGCTGTGCGACGGTGCGACCGCCCCTCACCCTGGTCTGGTCCAAGGTCCAGATAGCGTACTCGATGGTCTTCTTGCCGCCCTCCGCCATCTTGAGCTTCAGGTGAGATATGTACTTTCTCATGTCGAAGACCTGGATGTCCTTGTCGTCGGGGCGGAGCGTGTCCTTCGCCCTCAGCGACTTGCCGTCGAAGCTCAGGACGACCTTCGTGCCGGGCATGAGGTAGGCGCTGCTGGTCTTGCCGCTCCCCTTCTGCCCGAAGAACACGATGCCCTCCTTGCCTCCTGTAGATGTGTCCTCCTCATACTCGAATCCGCTTGTGTCCAACGTGCTCATTTCCTCACTCCCCTCTCCATGAGAGCCCGCCAGTCTTCAAGACGGTCGAGGCGGAGACGGATGCCATCAACGAGGTCGATGAGATACTTGAGCGCACAATTAAAACAGACAGACTCGTAGATAGGCCCGTCTCTGTTCTGCGCATTGGTCACGAAGACCCAAGGCTGCATCCTGCCACACCGCACACACTCTACTATCAAACCTCTATCCACTTCTTCCCTTACCATCACGACCAGCTCCTGTATTTGTTAGCTCCTTCCCTACCTTTCCCATCAAGATGCTCGTTCTTGCATCGAGCTTCTTTCCAGCGAGCCTTCCATAGAGCACAACGGCGAGCTTTCGTCCGATGGCATCCTCGACCGTCGAGAGGAATACCGCTGTCTGTTTCTCGACGAGCTTTCTCCTGGAAAGCGGTCTCACTCCATGCACATACGGCTTATCAGAACATCGTGCATATCTTACACAGAGACAGGAAGGGATGTCGAGGTTGCACTTCTTGCACCAGATGAAGCCAGAGTACTCTGACCAGAGCAGGTTCACCTCGTCCGACGCTCCACAGATAGGACAGGCATATCCCAGCTCGACGGGGTAATCGAGCGCATTCGCTCCCGGATGGCCTTCTTGACGATAGCCCATCAGCTCTTTGGCCTTCTCGTCCTTGGACACCTTGACCCCCTCGTACTCCGTGTACGAAATACCTTCGATTTCCTGTATGCTCCGCTTCTTCATCCCAACCACTCCTTGAGCGCTTCCTTGTAATCGAATGGCTCGGAATGTCCATAACCTCCGAGGACGTTGATGTTATCCTGCAATACCTGGACCGCAAGCGCCCACCAGCTGTTCTCCTCCTTCCAGTAGACCGCGTATATGTTGTGAACCCTCTCGACCCAGAGATGGTCCTTGCCCCTGATGGGCTTCATCTCAAGCTGGTCCGAGAGGGCGCAGTAGTATGCAAGCTCTTCCAGAAGACTGCCGTTGCACAGGATGCCGACGTTCCATTCTCCCGCTTCTATCTTCTTCATCTCTCAATCACTTCCAACCTTATCAGCAATGTCTTGGTACCTCTGTTATTCAGGAAGAGGGACCCGTAGGGGTGGCCCTCTCCTGGCCGTAGCGTTATCGGGTCGCTCTTGGTAGCCCTGAGCTGGCTCATCAGGTAGGCCTTCAGGTTCTCCAGTCTGGGCTCCGGGAGATATCCGAAGCCTATCGTTTCTATGTAGCCGAGGAGGATGATGACGTCCGCCTGAGCTATCTTGATGTCGACTATGCCCAAGCATCATCCCTTCCCTCACACTCGTTGTGCCAGAACCGGCACGAGCCGCAGAGCCACGGTTCGCACAGGTCCTTCGGCGGGGCTACATCCCCTTCCAGCATGGCCTTTCTCGCAAGCATCACCTGACGTATGTGGTCCAAGTCCTGAAAGCGGATGGTGTAGGACCGGAGCTTCGGCTTCTGTCTCTGCCTCCCACCGAAGATGCTCTTCTTCTTCACCTTGAGGAACAGTATCAGTATGGTGCCGATGCTTTCCTTGGCTTCTGGAACGAACATGGCGCAGTACATCCCGAGCTGCAGGATGTAGTGCCCCGGGACCTCGGAGGCGTCGTGGTCCGTCCCGGACCTGCTCGTCTTAATCTCGACTGGGGTCTCCCTGACGGCGTCCACGGTCCCGTGGATGTCGTTCCATTCGAGCTTGACCTCCCTCATCTTCCCCTCGGCTATGAGCGCCTCGATTATCTCGTGGTGAGCACGACCAGCTATGAAGTAGATGCACTCGTCATCGCTCAGCTTCACCGCTGGCGTGTGCTTGCCCAGCCAAGCCTTCCTCGGAAATATGAGGTCGCTGACGTGGGTGCCAGGTGCGCGTTCGCCGGAGCTGTCTTCAGCAGCGAACCTGTCCCTGAGCACATCCAGTGTCAGCTTGGCGAGGGTATCGTCCTCCTCGATTATCGCGTCGCTCATCTCATCCTCCGAACGGTTCCGAATGTCGCGGGCTACCCAACTCCCCTACCCACCGAAGCGGTCGCGACCCGCTATACGACGACATGGGTGCCGGTCTACCACGGCGCTCGGGGCCTATGGGAACGCCTATCGCGTCGGAATCACTCGACCATCGTCAGCTTGTTCTCGTCCTTGAGGAGCTTGACCACCTTCTGCTTCTGGAGCCCGACTATCGTCTTGAAGGCCTCTGCCCTCTTGACGCCGTACTCCTTGCCGAGCAATACGTAGAGCTTCTCCAGGTCCATGGGTTCCTTCCTGACCATCTCGACGATGACGCTCTCCACGTCGACCTCTTCCTTCATCTCCTTTCCTTCCTTTACGTCCTCTGAGGGAGGGGAGGGTGCGGCGGCCTTTCCGCCGCTGGTGGTTTTCTTCTTCGAGTCCCCCAGGTACTTCTTCGGGAGTATGACATCCTCCGCTACCATCTTCTCCTTCGTGACGCGGTTGACGCCGAACTCAAGGTCCTTCCTCTCGAACAGGAACTTCTTCCCCACAAGCTCTTCCTCGCTCTCCTTCGGGAGAACGCCAAGCTCTTCGAGGCGCTCCTGCAGCACAGCCCACTTCGACTTCTTCGAGTAGCTGACGCTGTACCAGTGGCGGGGCCACTTCTCTTCCGGCAGCTCTGCCAACTTGGTCGTCGTCGGTTCGATGAGCAGGAACAGCTGGTCCTGCGGTCCCTTATCTCCGAAGCTCCTGTCAGACTTCTGGATGCGAGCCTCGCGGATGATTCCCTCAAACTCGCGTTCGCGGTCCTTCAACGCTGCGGTTCCCCAGTTGACTTTCCTTGGGCTCTCCTCCTCTTCGTCTCCGTTCATGTGTTACTTCCTCCTTTTCTTCTCGATAGCGGCCTTAATCTCGGCCCTGTAGCGAGCCAGTTCGTGGTCGAGAGACTCGTTCACGAAGTCGGGCCACTCAAGGACTATTATGCCGTCCCGGCGAAGAGCGGAGTACTCGGTTAAGTATTTCCACTCCACGGGGACGCCCTTCGAGATACGGCCCATATCGCCTGGCTCTCTCTTTGTAGGCATACTGGCTCCTCCTGTATGAACGGTGAGCTTCCGCGAAGCAAAGGTGGTCCATTCGAGGGGAATGACAACGTGATTCCGTTCGCAGAGACTCACCCTTCACGGGGGAAGATAAAAGTCGGAGTGCTATTTAAACTGTTGCTGCAGGGGTCCGTGAAAGTGCTTTCCTCTCATATGCTGAACGGGTTTCTCTCATATGCTAGACCGACCGTGGGGGAGGGGGGAAGGAGAACCTAAGGAACCTTACGGAGGTTAGGAGAGGAAGGGACGTTGTGGGGAGGGGGCAAACCGTTTATGGCGGACTAGCATATGAGAGGCTACGTCGGCTGTTCCTTCCGCCTGAACATGGCTAGGAGGACCAAAAGGCCCACCCCGCCGAGGGCCGCCCACACCAAGAGGTTCGTCTCGTCCTTGGCCGCGGGGCAGGTGAGGCCCGTATCGGTCCAAATTCCTGCGCTACAGACCCTCAGGACGAGCGTGGAGCCGTCGGGGCAGGTGGATGTCTGCTGTTCCCCTTCCGTGCACGGCGCGGCCTGCGATTCAGCTGTCAGGCCCACGGCGGCGGTTGAAGGAAGATAGGTGGGCGTTGTCCCACCTCAAGCAAGATAGACCGCGGTGCCCTCGCTCGTCTGGAACGCCGAGGAGGTCGCAGTTATCGTGAAGGCCAGCGGGCTGAGGCCGGGATTGCTGAACTGCAGGGTAATCGAAGCCTGGCCGCGTATGTCGGTGTTCACACTGCCCTTGGATACGCCGTCGACGGCGAAACCCACCGGAACCCCGGCTGGGACAGTATTCAAATCCTGGTCCTTGACAGTGGCAGTGAAGACATAGGGGGTATCCTCGTAGTAAGGCGCGACGGACCCTATAGTAAGGGTCGTCGTCGTGCTCACTACCCACTCGGTCACTGTCACCGTGCCGACCGGAGACAGAGAGGAGCCATAGGTGGCATCCCCGGCATAGTCGGCCCGAACGGTGTATGT
>Ga0299915_10000643_pt1 | contig 26193 bp, 31 predicted proteins | sample RVTome_13_FD_200263 | JGI IMG/M metagenome (GOLD analysis project Ga0299915, IMG submission 200263) | Soil microbial communities from uranium-contaminated site in the Upper Colorado River Basin, Wyoming, United States - RVT92D227 (version 2) ... | reverse complement strand
GAGAACGGCAATTGGGCTGGACCGGACGTCGATTCTATCTTCAGGCTGAAGTCAGTGGGCATTTTTCACCAACCATCCAGCAAGGACGCCTTCGATGAGAGCGCCGGTATCTGACCGCCTATAGCACGTAATGAAGCTATCGTCATCCCCATCGTACTTCGGAGCCATGTGGCTTTCCGGGAAAACATACCACCCCTTATCGCAGTCCCATCGGTTCAACTTGCGGTCGTATGTCCATTTTCCGCCGTACCAGTACCGTAGTGTGTCAATGATTCGCATATGGATTCTCTACATACAAAAAGATGTGATGGGGGTGGAGCTTGGGGGCGACTTGAGCTAGTTTAGCTACTTCTTCCATCAGCATGGCGCCGATGTCTTCGTATGGCTCCGGGGGGCGCAAATCGTATACATCCAACGTGCGGCTGAGTTCCTTCAGGACCTTGCTTGACTCCACGAATGCGTCTGGGTCCAACGCAAGGAACAGCTTTTTGATGCCTGAGTTTTTCAGGATTTCTAGCTGCGTACAGCTTACCGCCTTTCCGAGTGAAGCCACGTTTCCGCCGACGAGGTGGGCATGGAGTGCGTCTATGGGGCCCTCACACAAAACAGCGCGGTCTCCTGTGATGCGGTCCCCGAACATGAACGTACGGTCTTTTTTGAGTCCTACCGAAGTGACCGCCTTGGGGATTTTGACTTCGATGCCGGTGTCTTCGTCGAACCAACGAGTAGGGCCGATTACTCGAGTTTGCCATCCAATCATCTTGCCTTCTGCTATGACCGGAAACACAACCGACTTGTGGGCTGGCCAATATTGAATCCCGTACTCCATCGCTACCATCAAAGGGATTCCGCGAGAAACCATGTAATCGAGTCCAGGTTTGCCTTGTGGCGAATTCAAGTCCCGGAATCCTGGGTCAGGTAGGACCTCGGGTAGCGCGTCGGGAATAAACATCGGGAGTTCGTCCGATTCGTCGAACCAGTCCTCGATATGAATGTCCAGATACAGAGATGAAGGCCCTTGGCCGGCCCCGTATAGCTCGCGACGAAGCTCCGCTACGGGTTTTCCTGTCAGCTCCGTCAGGCACCACTCAGCTTTACCTTTGAACCCTATCGTTTCCGCGCACACCCAACAAACAAACCGCCCATCAGACTTGCGGATGTAGAGCTTTTCACGCTTAGAGCATTTAGGGCAGGCCAAGATGAAACTAATTGAATTCGTCTTGTACTGGATTCCGGCTTCATCGAGCAGATTTTTGAGCTTTTCGCCTAGGGGTGATGGCATGGGGGTAGTCTAGTCCGTTGGTGGAGGAAGAGCAAGCCATTGAAATATCTTCAGTAGGGCGGCGGCGGGGTCAGCTTCGTATTCGGCCTCGAGGACTCTGAGTAGAGATATCCCAGCCTCTATGCACTGCTGGTTTTTGCGGACGTCGCGTTCCTGCCCTACTGGATGGTAATACGTCCCGTCATATTCTATCGCTTTGCGTAGCGAAGGCACAAAAACATCGAGTTCCAAGAGCTTTGACTTCAACTCCCCTCGCTTCCCGTTGAGGGCGTCTGGGCGTTTTTCTTTGACTGCCGCAAAGATAGCTAGTTCAGCTTTGGAGTGCTGAAAGGAGCAATGGGGACAGCCAGTCTTACTGTACGTCCTAGAGTTTGGTGTAGCTACCCAAGTGTGATTGCTGTTCTTAGAACAGATCCACACGACGCCCTTTCTGGAGCCGAATGTCATCTCGGCGAAGGGAATTGGATTGTCTGGGTGGTACTCTTTGGCGAGCCACGGGGCCCTCACCTCTAATGAATTTTTATCTGTCAAGAAGTTCTGTGGGCAATGCGGACAGCCACTTTCTGAGGAGGTTCTGGAATTCGGCAAAGCCGGCCAAGTATGCTGTGGATTTTTGAGGCATTGCCACAATACTGAAACTTTCGAGCCATACCCGACCTCTTCGAATGGCAATGGGTTGGACGGGTGGTATTCTACTTCCAGATGCGGAGCGCGGGTCTTTAACGAATTCGCCGAAGATACATGGGTCCCGCTACAATACGGACACCCCTGCTCTTGGCTCGTTCTCGAATTTGGGGCCATTTCCCATACATGCTCTGAGCACTGCGAGCACCGCCACTTTACTTTCTTCGTTGAGCCAAACGACACATCTTCAAATGGAACAAGGTTATCTGGGTGATATTCTGACTCTAGGTGAGGGGCTTTTGTTCTCAACGAATTCACTTCAGAGATCCGCCGCCCCGAACAATAAGGGCAGCGGGACGGATACTTCGCCTTCCTGGTCCGTAGGGCGGGTGGCGTTTGCCACCTGTGCCCTACAGAACAAATCCACCAAACCGGCTTATTGGAGGAAAACGGAACGTTATCAAACGGGACCGTGTTGTCTAGGCAATACTCTCCCTCTAGGTGCGGGGAATGCATCTTGAGGGAGGTCTTGCCGCGTGACATTCTTACTCTTCGTCCATGGTCGGGATATCATCCCCAAGCGGGTCCGACCCATCTCGTACCGATTCAGGAGCACCTTTGCTCAGCTCATTAGCTTGGTCTCGCCGTCGTAGTTCATCGACGATGCCCTTACAGAGGTTAGGGTCGTTCTTGAGTGCCTCAAAGATAGCTGGCTTGCCTCGATATTCCTTGCCACCATAGGCGTAGGTGAGTTGGTTGGGGCGTTCAATGATGTTATAGCCTGTGCCTAGCTTGAAAACTTCTTCCCAAGTATTGATGATTCCGTTGTGGTAGTCGAACGAAAACTCTCCGCTACGTTCCTTCGGACCCATGGTGGAGTCAATCATCTTGCACTTGATGCGGTGGGCGGTCTTCTCTCCCCTTCCGGCGACATCCTCGACTCGCTCGTCGTAGTATGACTTACCTTCTAGGTCTACCTTACCAGCGGCGTTTCGGTTCGCCTCGATGAACAGATTGTACTCGGCGACGTGTTGCTGCCCGAAGCTAGATTGGATACGATATTTATTGCCTCGCTTCACTTCCAGGGGGTCCATCTGTGCACGAACGTGGGATGTTAGGACCAATCCGAACCTCAATCGTCTTTGAACCGGCAAGATTCGTTTGAGTCCTTCTTGAATCGTAGCGGCGTTATCGCCGATCTGTTGAGTGTTGATAGACGTCGCGTTCAGGGCCCGCCTGCCTTGCAACTGAGATGTCGAATCAATCGCAACCATCTTCAGATTCCAGCCACGGTCCTGTACGAGTGCCAAGAAGTCATTTTCGATGCGGTCGAAAACTTCGTCGGGTCGGTTGGTCTGGAAGCAGATATAACGGCTGGGGTCGATGCCCCACATAACCATATCTTCTTCTGTGAGTTGGCCCTCTTCCCTCATCTCGGTGTCAAATTTGACCGCAAACGCTGTGGGGTCATCCTTGTGTAGTTGGGCAATCATCGAGTTGGTGAATACGGTCTTGCCGCACTTCGGAGGTCCCGACACCTGCAAGGTGAATCCGGCCGGTAGGCCGTGGGCATGTCCAAAGCAGAAGTTCAAGCTGGGGCTGGGTGTGCGAAGGACGTACTCGTGTACGTTGCGCCGGCCCACGCTGGGAACTGCCCCAGACATACCCAGCAGCTTTTCCATGATTTTTGCGTTATTTGGAGGTGCCATTTAATATCGAGCCTTCCCTATCTTGAATCCAGACTGCGTGGTCGTAACTGCTGAGGTTGGTTGTGTTGGTTGTGAATTCGGAACAGCTACAGTATCGAAGCCATGCAGGTCCCATTCGTCCTGAAGCCAGGGCTTTTCCTTTGTTGGCGTGGGCTCCGGCGTCGAATCCATATTGGTATTTTGCGAGTTGTAGTTTGGTCGATTGTAGATTTGGTCGGTGTCGGACACAGCTTTCTTGACTGCATTCAGGGCTGAATCCATATCCTTGATTTTGAGTTTGAAGTACATCAACGCTGCTTCAAACCTGTATTCAGTTTCAACCGCCGCGTTGTACTCTGGGTCGATATCCAAGAGGGCCTGGCGTGTCTCTGCGTTGGAAGCCAGCTTCTTTTCGGCTATCTTGCCTGGCACGACATCGATAGTCAAAATAGCCTTGCGTCGAGCTACCGCTTGGCCAGCCAAGAGATGTCCAAGTAGTACGTCAGGCAGATGCCGCCCCAAGACAAAGCATGCCTTAGAGAAGCAAGCCATCAGCTCTGGGGCCTTGGGGCGCGTCACGAATGCGATTTCGTGAACGCGCTGCTCTGCCTCGTTTGGGACGGTCATGTCATACGACTTGCCGTCCGGCGTCTGGAAGAAATCGGTCATTGCTCAATCCATGAAGTAGACGGGCTGGGGCTCAGGGGAGACGTTTGTGGTCCATGGGCGCTTGGGGGAGTCGTCAACCGCGAGCCCGCTAACGCTCAAGTCGAGGGAAACCTCTCCGGTCGACTCGACGTATCCCTCTCCGATGTCGCGGCAGCCGTACCGTGAGCTGAAGTTCAGGCCCTTGCTGTCTGGCTTGATTGCCAGAACCTGAATGGTACCGTCTTCCATCTCAAAACTCACAACGACCTTCTTCACGCCATGCTTGTAGTCCATATATTCCTTTGGGTCATCCTCAGCACGAGCCTTACTCGTGTACGGCCCGAACGGGCGCCGTTTCGACCTTGTTACTTATACTTCGACATGAACGCGTCCATGTCCATGTCCATATCGGCCGCGACCTTCGAAGTTGGCTTGACCTCAACCTTCGCCTCAACCTTCGGAGCAGATGCCTTTGCCGCCTTGCGTGCTGCTGCAGCGGCCATGGCTGCCTGTAGGCGAGCCATCTCTGCTTCCTCCTCATCTTCTACGGGGGCTGCAACTGGTGCTGCCTTGGGGGCCTCAGGCTTGCTGGGGGGCAGAGCTGCAACCTCCTCCTCGGGCTCCTCTTCGAGTATTTCGTTCACCTTGGCCGACGATGCGGCTGCGGTGTCTGGGGTAGAAACCTGCTTGGGCATCTTGAATACGGTGCGGACGACTTCTTCGTCTCCACCAGACTCCACGAGCATCTTGATTTGGTCGAGGGTCAGGTCCCTACCGAGAGTGTCGAGAGGGGGAAGCTTCTCGAGGGCGTCGAGGTCAGATTGGGTCAGACAATCGTACTTGGTGCGCTGAACGGTTTCCCCGTCGAGGGAGGCGTCTTCAGTGTACACGGTAGGAATGTCTTTGATGTCGTTGAATGTCTCACCTGAGCGCTCCCACTTAATCCATACGCCCTTTTCGGGGCTGAGGGGGTCGACTCCCTTGGCCAGGCACTTGTCGATAAGACCCGGGACTCGCTCGTTTCCCTTCAGCAGCTTGTAGCCTGCATGGCTGACCTGGAAAAAACCCCAAACCCCGTTGACGTCCTTGGCTACGATGTGCCACTTACGGTCGCAGTTGTGGTCACGGGTCCAGCTCGCGACGTACTGGGTTGCGGCTTGAACCTCTTCCTTGGACTTGCCTTCCTTCTCGAGTGCTTCCTTCTTGGCCTTGAGCTTTTCCTTCTGGATGCGAATCATATCGCACTCAGGGCAATGCGTAGTGATGGTGCCATCACGGTCAGTCTTTTCCACACACTTGAAGTTCAGCGGGATGTTGCGTGCCTTGCCATCGCTGCCGACGATGGGAACATGGTAACCCCAGTGCTGCTTGAGGTAGAGGGCCCAAATGCCCTTGTCTGCGAGGGGGCCGATGGGAGGGGCGAGCCGAACGATTAGTGTGCGCTGCTTGGGCTCCTTGTGGCCCAACTTGTGGAACGTGAGACGGGTTGATTCATTGGACTTGTAATTTGCTTTGCCGACTTGAATTGCCATTGATGTTTGCCTTTCGAGTTACATTTACGCTTGCTTCATTGCCTTACGGATTTGCTTGAATACGTCAGTTACGGTCTTTTCGTCTGTCTTTTCGTCTGTGTCTGCTACTACGAATTTGCCCTGAAATAGCTTGGGCCCTACGGTGTCCTGGAGGACGGGGCTCAGACCCGAAATCAAGACAGGAATGACAGGAGCCTCGCATTCCATATTCTTTACTTGCTCCAATGCCTTCAGCTCGATTATTCCAGCCAAGAACTCTGGCCCGAGGTAAGTCACCAGGTACTTGTTGACACGAGCAGCGCATGCCGCCGCGTCTGGCAACCATTCTGGGCCATCATACTTGATGTCGGCGATGGAAGTCAACCCTAGGGTGGAGGCCGCTTGACGAACTTCACGGACCATCGTAGCGAACACGGCTGGTGAGAACTCGCGATGCCGATGACCGAGCGTCGCCACGACAGCGTCGTTGATGTGGGCGGTGGCGGCAGTGAAGTCGACATAGGCCGTTTCCGCCATGTCGGCCGCCGCCTTAACGAAGGCATCGGCGCCGGGGCCGTTAAGGAAAACGGGGAACCCTGCCTTGCGGAACGCTGCCAGTAGCTCCTTCTCGACGGCGGGGAGTTCTGCCTTGGCTTGGTTGCGCATCATCTCGCGGCCTGGACGTGTGCGGTAATCGCCAGAAACTTCGATGGACGCCCTGGACTGGATTTCTTCGTACTTTTGGACTAGCTTTTTCATTTATGCTCCTGTGTTGCAGTTGTGGCTATCTAGACAAGCGAGGCATGAGCTTGCGTTGGGACACTGTCCGAACGGGCCCTTGGAGATTTCCGGGCGCTCGCCGGCAGCACCTCGGAGTAGTCGGCCAGCTCGCTCACCGTCAGCCTCTTTCCGTGAGGGCCGACGATATCGGTTAGCGGGTCCGGCTTCGGTGCATGGTGGCCCAGCGCTACCCAGAACTCCTTGGCCGCTTCGTCGGGGGTGTACCCGGGGCCGAATTCAACCTGGCCATCGTGGTGGATGGTCACCACCATCTTGCCTTCCGAGTTGGAGATGTAGACAATGTCGTGTTTGCCAGCAAATTCCGACACCAGTCCTTCGCAGCCCGTGATTCCTTCACCCATGATTGCTCCGTCGTTCATGCGCTCTCCTCTTTGTCTGCCTTTGTATTTAGTGGTTGCTGCAACATCATTACGTCGCACAGAAAGAAGTCCTTGCTGCCGCGACCTCGATTGAACAAACAGGCAACTATTGAGCCGGTCAGATTCGAATCGAAGACGGATGGAAGTCCGTCTTTCGAAGGCCACTTTACCACTGGCACTCGCAATCCGTCAACGTCCAAGGTGAGTTCGCATGCCGTTTTGGGCTCCCCTGTTGCGCGCTGCTTGTAGTCGAACTTCCTCTCGGTCACCACATACGCAATCATGGCCACGTTGAGTTCGCCCTCCATGGGCCCGAGGCCACCTAGCTGCTCGAATTGCTTGCCTGTCACAATTCGCCACTCCTCGCGGACGTCCCCCACCCAATGCGTCACCGAGTTGTCTGGGTTGATACGATTCCCCTCTTCGACGAAAGTCAAAAGGTGGTTGCCTTTGATTCGATACGGCATGGCCTTCTTCACCAATGGGAGAAGCCGGGCGCTGTAGGCTGGCAGAATCTTCTTCCTCAACTGGAGCTGGGTGAGTGGGGATTCCAAGTCGTACCTGGTCGCGAATGAGTCGATTTTCTTCTTGCCTCCACACACCTCTCGGGCCGTGAAAATAAACTGCACCAGTCGCTGCTGGACCGTCATCGGGCAGCCAGATTCGTCGGTGGCCGGGAACAGACTGTCCATGGCCCCAGACACAATGAGGTTTTGGATGACGGTAGAGCTGATGGCACTGACGCCTTTGGCCGGTACCATCTTCTTTTCACCGGTCTTCTTGTCCTTCTTGTTGACCATGCGAGGATGGTCGATTTTCCATTGTTCGATTCTCTCGAGGAGGTCCTTCAGGGAGGAGTAAGGGGCGCCAGCGAGGAGTTGCTGGTGTGCCTTTTCGCCGAGGCCATGCAGAAGGCTCAGCGGGGCACGAATGCGCTCGTTCTGGATATCGAAGCCAGCCTTACTGAGCGAAACGTCCGGTAGGTCGATGAGGTGTCCGCAATACCTCCAGAACTTTTCGTCTATTTCATTGCGCTTGGCGTTGGTCAGAACTGCCGTCCACCACTCGAGGGGATAATGATGTTTGAGCCAGGCGCAGGCGTACGACGTAGTCACATAGGACACCGCGTGGCTGCGATTGAAGGAGTACCCGGCGAACGCGAATAACATGTCCCAAATCGTCCGAGCTGTTTGCTCGCCGAGCGCGGGCGTGGCTCCAGCCAAAAAGATGGGTCGGTCGATTTTGTCAACATCAACCATCTTCTTCTTGCTGAACCGGTAGCGAAACTCGTTTGCTTGGATTGCTGTAGTGTGGCCAAGGTCCTGGAAGATGCGCTGACACTGCTCCTGATAGATGATTACGCCCTTGGTTTCGGGCAACATCTTATCGAGTACAGGCACGGCCCCAACTGGTTTCATCCCCTGGGAGCGCCTAGCGAACTCCACCAACATGTTATGAGAGTTCCCCGTCTCGTCTGTAACCGTGGCATCTAGAGGTCCTGGGCGGTCCAGGGCTGTGAAAGCTGCTAGGTCGTTGATGCTGCGTAGGGACGGAGAGCCGTCCTCAGTAGCAAAGTGCCTCAGCCCTTGCCTGGCGGCCCCTGCGTCGAACTGGAAGACGGTTTCAACTCTGCCCTGGCATATGTCTTTGTACACTTCGACATCGTCTGGGAGGTCCCATACGTCGTATTGCTTCTCTCCGAAGGGAATCAAGCGAACGGCCGGCACCTTCTTGTCATCTACCATGGCGTAGCTAACGCCGTACTCGTCCTTTGCTAGCTCTTCCTGCGCGTACACAGCACGGATATTCTTGATGGCTCCCTCGATGTCCTTGAGGGAGTTGATATTCAAGAAGTCAATCTTCAGGCCTCCAGCAGCCTCTACCCCCGCCGCCCCGAAGCTGGTGACACGAACCTCGCCTACAGTCATCAGCGGGATGAAGTTCTGTATGGGTTCGTTAGCGATGAGGTAGCCGCAAGCATGTCTGGACGCATTTTTGCCAAGTCCTAACAATAGTTGTACAGCTCCCCACTCTTTTGGGTATTTGGAGATGAAATTCTGGAGAATTTGGTTGGTTTCAGTTAGTCCGGGGATCCACGCGCCGGAGTCGTCCTTGTATCCGAAAACGTACTCCTTGTCGCTGACTCCTTGCGGCGCGTCCGGAAGGGCTTTGCATACGGCCTCTATTTCCTGGGGGACGCGCGGCTCAGGGTTGCCTGATTGTCGGTCAAAGGCACGGAAGACGTCTTTGATTGAATTCTTGAGCTTGAATGTGGTGACTACAGAGATTTGTGCAGCGCAATCCCCAAACCGCTCCTTTAGCCATCCCCCTTTGTCCTCGGGGCCGACCAAAATCGCTCTGGAGCTGAGGTCGTTGTCGATGTCAGGCATCTTCTTGGTCTGGATGCGGTCCAGAGTCAAAAAACGGTCCAAGGAGAGGTCGTACTTTAGGGGGTCGTTGTGTGTGATACCCAACAAGTAAGCGAGGCGACAACCAGCGGCGCTGCCACGTCCAGGCCCAGTTAATACACCCGCTTTGTGGTACTGGAACAAGGCCTCCTCGACTACCATGAAATATGGCAACAAGTCGATTGAGCCGTTTTTGTAGAGCAGCTTGATTTCTTCGTCTAGCCTTGCAACTGCGGCCTGGTTTCCCCAGTCCATTCGACCGTGCTTCTTGATTAGACCCATCGTGTAGCGCAGGGTGTCTTGTGGGTAGAAGGACACAGGAAGGGTCTGCCGGGGGCTGAACTTGAAATCCTTGAAGCGGTCGGCCCACTCGAGGCCGTTCTCAATCCAACCTTCGAATTGTGATTGGGGAACGCCCATGTTGTCGCGGAAGTACTCGAAGGCCTCGTCGGATGAGCGTCTGTGGTAGCTATTGGCCATTCGCCAACTTCCAGACTGGCCCAAGCGAACGTCTTGGACTATCTTTTCTTCTGGACGCGAAAAATGCGCGTCATCGCTAATTATTACAGTGTCACCATACTTGCGCGCCATCGCCATGATGAATTGGTTGGCTCCAAACTGGAGGTCTCCACCAGGATTGGTTGGGGAGCAGTCATTGACGACCCATCCCTCCTTCTTGGTGATAGCCCTGAAGCTCAATGGCCTCTCGAGAGCGGTCCAGGCGCGGGCCTCCATGACCTCCAATATGGACTGGTGCTTCTGTACGGTGCCCTGTGGGTCTTTTTTGTACTCGGCCGCCAGGTCCTCTGCCTTGATTCCGTCTCCACCAACTACCGTCTTGAGCTTCTTCCAAGGGCGAAAGGTAGAAGTCTTCCCGTCCTCTTCTGCCACCTCTACCTTGGATTCCCAGTTGCGGTCACAGACATGAGGAAAGACCTCGGCGTACCAATTGCCTGGTTTGAAGGTGCTGCGCAGACGCTCATAGTACTTCATGGCGCTGACGGGGTCCTTGCGCATCAAATGCCGCGAGACTGCGCCTATTAAACATCCTGAGCCGGCCGTGACGTTATATTGTCCGAGAGTTTCAATGTGCTGCCAGGTGAACAATGGCTTGCGTTCAGACCCGTGCCACTCTGCCCGTAGGTCTGCATCGCTCACCGCCCGAGAAAGAGCCGAATAGGCTTCTTCGTCTAGGCAGTGGAGGGTGATATGGCCATACTTGAATCCGTCCCAAATGCCATCCTTCGACTTCTGGACACCGGCGGATGTAAGTATGGGACATACATCATCCCTGAAGTACCCCTCGATTCCCAAAATGGGCTTGAGCTTGCCTTTGAACTTTCCTGTCGTACACAGGTCGTAGACGGTGCGTGTGGCCTGAAGTGTTCCGTGGTCGGTGGAAGTGAGATAGCCAGTCCCCAACTCGGTTTCGCGCTTGGCGAAGTTCTCGATTGTGCTCGCAGTGTCTAGGCTCTGGGTGTGTACGTGTGGGGACGGAAAGTTTTTCATTGGCAGGTCTCAGAGCTACATGGCGCAAACGACGGAATCGAGAAGTTACGGAACGACTAGATTATAGCATTCGATTCTTCCAACGATACGACAAAATGATGCAAAAGGCAAGGACGTTGAACGCCAAGCTGCGAAGAAGGTAGCGAGCCCAACCTAACAGCTTTCTGGTCCTCATACCTTCACCTTCATGACGTGACGAATGGACCTGATTACCCGTTCTACTGTCTCTTTGACTTCGTCTTCCGTCATCTGAAGGGCCTGAGCGATGAGTCGAACGCCACGGGCGTCGTCTGGTACTCCGTTTGGATACTTTTCCAAGAACGACTCTAGGCTGTTCCCATAACGCTTTAGAGCTATGAAGTCTGGGTTCGTGTCTATTTGATTTCTAATCTGTGACGGGTCGTTGAGCATGAGGGAACTCCAGAATGTTGTTTGGTGCAGCAACTTCGCAGTCTACCTCTGCCGTGGCCGCTTGTAAAGCCGCTTTGTTTTTGTCTATGGCCTCTTGGATGGTTTTGATGTTCATTTCGCACACCGCAAAGCCCTTTTGCAGCTCGCGGCGCCTCTTGGAAAGTATGCGATAGAACGCCAAAGCCACGCCGTATTCTGAAATGCTCACCACCGGGGCTTCTTTTAGGCCCAGGAGCTGGGCTTTGACTTCTCGGTAGAGGGGCTCGGCCCCAGCCAGGCCCTTTTGGAAGCCGAGGCGCTTGGCCAACCATTCGGCCAGCAGCTTTTCTGCCTCGGTCGGGGTCATACCTTCCTCTTTCTTGCTAGGAGAGACGCAGAAATCCTCGCTCTGGTTTCGGGCGACACAGTACGCCCTTTGAGCCCGGCACTTACCGCGAGGCTTCTCTTTTGTCGAGTTTCCGCCGATGTGCCACGGGTTCGATTTGACTGCGCAACGGCCGCGCGTGTGGCATCTGAAGGAGGCTTGCCTTTTTTTGTTTTGCTAAGCTTAGCCTTGGCGGCTGGAGTTTTGGGCTTGCCGAGCCAAAAGGTAGACAAACGACGCTTTCGGTCTTCGGACATCGGTTTCCTTTTGCGTCCTGTCTGGGCTAGACTCATATTCCGTCTAGCTTCAGGTGTAGGTCTTTTCCCAAGATGGGCTGCTCTTTGTTTTTCTATGGTCTCTTGGGTAGGGTTGGAATTACCATCACCGCCCGGCGTAAGGTTTGTCAGCTTGTGTCCCGCCTTACGAAAATAAGCAATCCAGAAGATTTCTGCCTGAGAGAGAATATCCCCATCGCTACCAAAATCCTGTATAATGACCCACTTAGGTGCCAGTCCGGTGGCCATCAATGACTTAATCCAATTGTTTTTATGGGTGCCAGACTGTAGGCTTTGCCTGTGCAGGTGGGCCCGATATCTGCCATGCCCAATAGTAGTCTTACCCACGTACCGAAGAGCTTCGGTACGTGGGTCTACCAATCCGTATATCAAGCAGCTTCTCATATCAACGGTCCACCCAAATTGGTGCCTGGGTGCAGAGCCGCCCACCGTCTCGTTCGTGGACAACAAAGAAAGCTTGTTGAGGTGGCTCCGGGCTAGCAGCAATGCGCTGCGCGAAAGAATTAAAGCCAATCAAACTACCATTCCCAATGATGTCGGCACCGGGGAGGTATTGGTGAAAGTGGCCGAGAGCCGTCAAGTTCGCTCGAATCCCTCTCTCCCAGCCAGCAATCATACGCCGAAGAGGAATCGTCAGTCCGCCGATTCCGCCCGCGTACTTGCACTCGTATCCGTGGAGCAGACGCATGGTGAATGAGTCAAAGAACCGTCGATAGACGATACCGCCATCGGCCAGGGAGATATTGACTCGAGGGTTGCCCATGAAACGCTCTACGATTCGGGCATAGGTAACGGTCTCGAGTGACGTGGCAACCACATTGGCTGATCTAATCTTCATGGTTAGTCGGCCATGGTTCCCAGGCAGCGCGTCTCCGACGATGTTGTACTTGGAGTTCTTCAGCCAGTACGCAATCCCACTAGCCAGCATGTCACCTGCGAACATCGCGGCTTCGACCGGAGACATGGAGTTGACCTCGCGCCCTTCCTCATGAATCCACCCAGAGAAGAAATCCCCGAGCAGGCCAAGGTAAATGGTGTCGATTTCCGATTCCTTGGCAGCGATGTCGACCAGCTTGAGTGCGTTGCGGAAGAAGGTTTCGCTGCGCACTTTGGCAATGGCTGGATTGTATTCGTTGAGGCCGTTGACGACTCGTGGCTTCACGACCTCGTCTACGTGCCAGTCTGATGCGAGGACGCACGCGACCGCCCTCTTCCCACCCACCGAGCACGAGGGCTTGCCTAGGCTGCGAATCACGGGCAGACCAATACTCGAAAAGACACCCAGCTCTTGTCGAAGCTGTTCGTTTTCCGCTAGGGCTTGCGCTAGGGCTTTGTCTTTGAGTTTTGCTTGTGCTGCTTTGGCCTGCTCAGCGCGCTCTGCCTTGGCTGCGTCTAGCTCGGTGGGTGGTCGTCGCATAGTTGCCTTTCTGTTACTTCGTCTCTGTGGTGGCAGGAGCTGCGGGGGCTGGCTTCTGAACCACATCGTAGAACTCGACGACCTCGAAGGTGTGGCCGCTGGTGCTGGTGATGGTCGCTCCGACTCCCTTGCCCATCAACGAAGCTCGGAATTCTGGCATGACTTGGGATACCGCAAACTGCTTACGTGCTCCGAACTGAAGTGGCTGACCGTCCTTGCCTTTTTCGGTGAAGACCAGGTAAGAGGTCTCCCCGATGGCGTCGGCTGCCTTGAGTTCCCCGTTGGCCAGACCGTCAGCGATTTGCTTTGTTTGGGCAACGCGGTTGCGTTCATCGTCCCCAGACCGGTTCTGGGCCAGCGTTTCCCCGACTGAGTCGAGACCGACGACGTCGACTGTCGCACGGACCAGCTCGCTCATGGCGTCTACCTTAGCGTGGATGTCCTTGAGTGCGTTGTTGGTTGAGTCGATGACGGTCTGTACGACCTTGTTGCTGGAGTCTGCGATGGACTGTAGAGCGTCCTCAAGAGCTTTCACTTGTCGCTCCAGCTCTGTTACGCGCTGGACCGCGTTGCGTGCGTTCTTTGATGCTAGGTGGGCTTCGGTATTGGAAAACGTCATTTACATGCTCCTTGGTTATTGTGCCATCACTGCTGCTGCTAATCCCGCTATGCCTACACCACCGCCCTCTGCTGTTTGTCCACCTTGAGCCGTCGCGCCCGTTACGTTGATTGCACCGGCATTCAGAGCGTTCTGGGCCTGCTGTGCTGCGATGGTGGCGATTGCCATCGCGTTAAGCGGGGGGTGGGGCTGTGGTCCGTTTTTGGGGCGTGCTGGGCGGGTGACGTTCTTCATGTAGAATTCACCGGCGTCGTTGGTGACCATCAAGTACTTGAGGCCGTTTTCGCCAATGTAGACTTTTTGGTCTCCTTCCATCACCACCTTGTAGGTGCGGGAAGTCCCGTCCTTTTGTGGCATGCGGAAGACTTCGCCCGTCTCTTTTGCTGCCGGCTTGGCTTTGGGGGCTTCTTTTGGTTTGGGCTGCTGACTGACCGGCTTTTTGACTTCAGGGGGCTTGGGAGACTGCGGGGCTGACGCGCGCTTGAGCTGGGGAGATGAGGGAGGCTGAACGGCAATGCCGCCAAGCTCTGGCCTCTTGAGGAGCTTTTGGGCCATCTTCTTGAGGATGTCGATTTCTTCGGCAGTAAAGACAGACGCCGGGTCTGTAGCTGCGGCCCTGAGTCCTAGGAGAACGGACAACCTTTCCCGACTGAAGGTTTGGATTTCCTTCACGACCTCCAGGGCTGTTGGTGAGGAGTCGCCCTCGAAGATGGGCTCCTTGATGAGCACCTCGTAATACTTGGCCTTGGCGAATCGTCGTTCTGCCTCGCACAGAAGGTCTTCAACTTGCGTCTCTTCTGTGGGCGCAGACTCGAATGATGCTTGCGGGCCGACCGTGTCTGGCTCATCTTCGCCGGTCATGAAATTAAATGCCATGTGTAACTCCGTTCGGCCCGCATTCTAGCATACTAGCGCCCTGTACTTCCAAATCCAGCTTCGCCCCTCTCGCTGTCGGACAGTTCTGTCACCTGGACGATCTCCAAGTTGACAATTGGCCGAGGAACGAGCTGTACCACGCGAGCGGGTAGAGCCAAATCAGGAGCATCAGGATTTGTTTTGATGAGGGCTACAAGTATCTCTCCGACGTACGACCTATCAATTACCCCAACAGAGTTGGCGAGCATGTATCCCGTCTTGATGATACTAGACCTTGGCAGAAGGTCAAAATAGTACCCAAACGGTGGTGAGACCTTTATCCCTGTACCGTACAGAGTTACGTTCCCTAGTTTTCTGACTTCTTTGATGACGGCCACATCATATCCGCTATCAGAAGCATTATGCTTGATGAGCGGAAGAGCCGCAGCGTCTGTGGTCGAATACATGAGTCCGCGACTAGAAATGCAGAAGCCCTTCGTCAACACAGGGACCCAGAGGCTCCAATCCACAAAAATGTCGCGCTTCCTGGATAGGTAAGGGAAGGTTGTGTCTGCGTATAGCTTGCCAAGAAAGTCGAGAGCGGCTACGCCTGTCCATCTCACTTGTTTGTTTTTGGGATCATCTTTCGCTCCCGCCGAGTTCTGAATAAAAAACTCTCGGATGTATGGCGAGTAGGACGCTACATTACATTCTGGGGTTCTTGTTCCACTCGGAAGCCTAACGCTACCGTCCCCATCGAAAAACCCTCGCATAAACGCCCACTTTAAGTTTGAGTCGGTCGTTTGAAGTGGCTCGACTATAGCGTCTTTTTTGACATCTACCGGAAGGCCAAGGTGGCGAGCCGCATCGTGTGCTAGCTGGGTTGAGTTAAGGGACAACCCCCACATCACCTTCTTTGACTTTATTAGCCTAGGCCCATTGTGTCCGACAAGGGCTGCAAGACTGGACAATATTTGCCTGTCTTTGGCGTGGACAGTTATGACCACACTGTCGTGGTTTACATGCCCGTCAGACGCAATCCACCCCAACAAATATGCCTTGTCTGGTGAATCGATTGCAGCCAAGTAGGAGTCATTTAGGTTCGGATGACGGCAATTGGGATTGCCCCTTCCTGCTCTCCACTCTGGCGTAATATAATTGACGTCACCGTGGCGCCGATATCGGCGATAGTGCATTCCGCACCATCCACGTTTTTCGGCTGTTTTTCCGCAGCTTTCTATGGAGCACTTTTTCATCATTCCTCGCTTTGGGCGTAGCCTACCAGGATTCCTTAGGCTCCGCAAGGGGACATCATCGTGTCGGGCAGCTTCCACCCGCGCACTCCAAACCCTCTAGGAGGTCGGTCGCGTTTCCGATATCACCATCAATCTCAATCGGCTTGATGGAGCCAACCATTTTGGCGTATTTCTCCTCAGTAATGGCCTCTTTGGGAGCTTGGCGGAAACCGTGGTCAGAGTGGCACAAAAAGCTGATAGACTTGATGTCCTTCAGGTGCTCAGCTAGCCAAATCTTGAGCTGCGGGATTTCTTCGCGCTTGTAATAGACAGTGACCGACACCGCTTGGTCTGACCAGTGCTTCTGGGCCATCAACAAGGTGTCTAGCTGTTTCCAGGTGTTCCAATCTTCATCGGCGACTGGGTAGCCTTTGGGGGCTCGCTGGGGGAAGTCGACCACGACTGTTCCCGAGTCGGTGGTGCCGTCAAACTGTATCACGGGCTCGACGTAGTGCCCCGCTGCCTGGAGTTTGGGGACGAGCAGGTCGGATGCAGAGAACCGAATACGCTGGATGGAATGCCTAGACCACGCTGGGTGAATTCCTTCGTATCCGTCGCAATCGTATACCTTGCTCAGCGTTCCGCCTGGCTGAATGGTAGTTGTTCGGATGGACTCGGGCTCGTTGTGCGCCTTTGAGTATCGGCGATTCTCATCTTGTATCGCTTCGTAGGCTCGGTCCAGGGTTTTGGGATTCCAAAGGGGGGAACGCAAGCACCCAGTCACACTTGTACCGACTCGACGGTTGCGCTTGATGATTTCATCGCTACCTTCCCAGTGGTACTTCTCGGTGGTGACCCGCCGCCCCCAACGATGCATCATGGTGGCCGCCAACACAAATTCATCTTCGTCCGCGATGTTCTGGAGCGGGATATTCTGGAGATTGCATCCTTCCGCCTTCTTGGCGCCGCCTTCCAAGGTAGCTTCCCCGCATTGCCCAGTCACGACTCCATCGAAGCACCCCAAATGCCTCTTAGGCTCTTCGAAACAATACACTACCTTTTCAGTACCTGCTGGCGATACCGAGAGCACTTTTACGAATTGGGATGCGTCGCGCTGAGGTGTTTTGTCGAATGTTAGGCGGGAACCCCTGTACCCGTAGCGCTTAAGGTCTTGCATCTGGACGGCGCCTATCAGCAATCGAAAACAATCTTGACATGGGTAGAGTTTTACCCCCCCACTTCCGTCTGGGAGTAGCCTATCTCCGCTCTTGCACATCAGTGATACTTTGGACGCGACCCCCATCGTAGTCAGCATCTTTTGAATTCCAAGCAGAAAATCCTTATGGATTGAGCCTATCTGCGTCCCACCCTCTTTTAGCTCTGTGCCGTCCGAGTCGATTACCCCCGCCAACCAGTCCAGTTTTCCTTGCAGGTTCCACGACATGGGGAGAAACTTCTTGTTTCGGTTGACTTTCGTTGGCGTAAATGGCGTCTTGTCCTGAGCGGGGTTGTAATTGCCTAGCCACCCGTCCAAACGTGGAGCGACGGCCAACTTTTCCTTTCCGTAAAGCCCGAAGCTTTTGGTCCCATCGGAGCCGTCACCAGAAAAGAATCCTTGGGTGTATGCGTCTACATCCGGAGATTCCCCTCCAGACAGAACGGGAAACGCCGCTTTTATCAACTTCATGTCGGGGGTCAAGTCGGCGGCCTTCACCCTTTTGGTCCCTCCCCTGTAGTCTGTTGATACCACAAACATGTGCGCTTCAGTACAGACAAGAGACTGACCGGACGACAGCTCTACGGTCACCATCGGTTGGTTATACCCGGTGATTTTAGGCTGAACGGTAGACCATTCAAATCCGTTCCAAACCTCCACCGGGGCCGCTAGTAGGGAGTCGATGCGGGCGTAGCCGGTGCGAGTCAGAATCTCTGTGTTCCCGGGAACGCAAGGATTTACTAATATGGCAGTATCCTTCTTGAGTTCTCCCATTCGGCCATACTTCTGGATGTTCGTTCGGTTGATGATACCGAAGGGCTCGCCAAACTCATACGTCTTCCAGAACAAGGGGTGAAGGTCCTCTACGTCGTCGACAACAACAGTAAAGTTGGCCTTGGCTCGTTGGTTCGGGACAGCGCCGAGGTCCCAGCGCTTGGCTTTTAGCAAATCCTTGTCGAATGGGTCTCCGATGATGATGAGAGCGCTGCGCCTTACGTTTCCCGAGACAACCATTTCTCCGATGCAACACAGAATATCCGCTGCGTCGATGGGGCGAACTTTTTTCCCGGCTCGAGAGTTCAGGATGGCGGACGCCTTCTCGGCGAGGGTGATGAGGGGGCCGGGGCCGGAAGCTTTGCCGCCGAAGCTCTTGATTAGCTCGCCAGCGGGCCTAATACACACGGTGCTGTAGGAAAAACTCTTACCTGTGACAAAGAAGGCCTCCAGTAGGCGGCGGAGAAGCTCATTCCATCCTTCGCGGCTGTCTGGCACGATGAAGTCTGCGTCTTTTGTGGGTCTGTGCGTAACGGACACGTCGCGCTTGACCATGGGGAGCTGACTAGTGAAGCGGTGCTCTACCGACATTCCGACCCCGCCCCCCAACATCAACAAATCTTGCGAGAGAACGAAGTTCATCCAGTCCTCTGCCGTAGTCGCCCAGCAGTTCGACAGAGCGACACCCCCAAGGGGTTCATGGCCAGGCGAGCCACTGAACCAGTACCCACGCCCTGCCGGACCAGCCTTGCGGCGCAGCATCAGGCGCTCGAGGGTCTTGATTTCCCCGGGGCTCACCTTGTGGTTGCGTACGTTCCCGCGAATAACGCGCTCGACTGTGTCCTTCCAGTTCTCCTGCTTGTCTGTGTCATGTCGACTGTAAGTGCGGTAATACACAACCTTAGCTAGATTTGACCACGATGTCGACATTTAACACTCCCACTTCTTTCTGCTGTACTAAAAAAGCGCTTCCCAATCCAATCGCATCACAAATATCGTTGTCTTTGACTTTGAAATGCAACCCGTAAGTCTCATTCACCCAATTTATAGCCAAGTGCTTCTTGGTCACTCGGCCACGCTTCACACCCTTTGACACGAGTTGGTTATTCTTCTTTTGGTCCTTGTTGAGTCGCAAGCCGAGAACCGAACGCCACCCGCTCGGGTCAAGATACGTCATCTTACGCCCACGCAAAGCGGTTAGCAAGGAGTAGTGGAGGAACTCGAGACACCTTTGGGTGTGCCTATTCCTCCCCTTCACTGTGTTCTCTATTACGATTTCGGTCGGACAAAACTTCGCCACCAACTCCATGATTTGAGATGTCATTGAATTGGCGGCGTCTATGATGTTGTATGGATATTTTGGACTGTGGTCAGGAAAATCGTTCACGTTGAAGTCTTCGACCTTAGAGTGGAGCTGGCCGTACGTGATGAGTTTACCGTCCTGGAAGGCGGCCCAACCTGTCTTTGTAGAAACGTCGAGTGCTAGAATGGTGGAAGTGTTTGACATCCCACCATTCTAACACACCAAAAACTGCGCGCCGACTTGAACGGCACATCGACCCACTTCGATGAGACGAGACGGAAGCCGTCCGTGGGAATGGCTTGTCGTCTGGCTGCTGGAGCCCTTCCAGCTCAACGCAGTTTGATTCTACGAGATCAACGCGAACTTGTCAAGCTTGCTCATCGTTGCCGCCTTGCCACTGTTTGGTGCGTTGGACGGCCTTTATGTATGCCTTCAAGCACCCAAGCAGATACTCAGCCAACACGAAATCTGGCGTATTGGAAGAGGTCTCCTTGGCGTGCTTGTTCAGCAGCATGGTCAACTCGTACTGGAGAGAGGATTCAGTCATGAGGTCGAATCCCAAATCGCCATAGAGATACCGCAATACATAACCACGGCAATCGTGCCAAACCCGACAACAATTGGCCACATGAACGCACATGCCACGTACACAGCAATACACATCCACGCTAGGGCGAACTTCCCAACGCGCTCTTGTGTATGGGTCATGACGACTTGACCACCAATGTCACATCGCCCATGTCACTTCGGAACTCCTGGACTGCTGCATCAAGGCCCGAGTCACCGGTCGACTTGCCGTTGTTGTCGAGGTGCTGGCGAAGGTACCCAACCATCAGCTTGTGCTGCTTGTAGTGGGGGCTATAGCTCTCCATCGCGGCCTTGACCGCCGCCTTCTTCTCCTGGAGGTCTCCGTCGTTCTCCTCGGCCTCCTTGAGGGCTGCGTTGTCGAGTGTTACCTTTGCAATTCGGTCCCGAACCGCTTTTTCGTCGTTGCCGAGCGCGTCAATCTCGTCGCGCCAATCCTGCGGCAGTGCGTCAAATGGATTGCTCTTTGCCTTACGTACGCCGTTTTTGCTGCCCTTTGGTCTACCCATTGTATTTACTCCTTGACTTCTGTGTTGGTTGCCGCTCTTTGGGAGCGAACGAATCCTGCTGGCGCCTCTCCCTTGAATTTTGCCACGACGTCGAAAGACGCCTTGGGTCCCAATAGCTTATTGGGGTCAAGCATCACCTCGTAGCCACCCGAGGAATTAATGCGATTGATGCGAATCAGCCCCCGCCCCAGCATCTCCCTAAAAATCGCCGCATCGGTTCCCATGGCCTCTATTTCCCTGGAAGTACCGAACATCGTAACTTCGTATATCTTCTTCATACTCATCGAATCCTCCTTGTTAGAATCGTACTATCATTCCACATTCTCCTCGATTCCTACCTCGATGTCAACCCCAACATTCGGCCCACCCGCATTGGCATGCAAAAACTGCGTGCAGGCCTCCATCCAAGCGATTGTGACGCGCTGGTCCGAAGTGAGGTAGTCAGCGCTGCCCGGAAGACTAGTCTCGACCGGCATCGAGTGCCAACGTGACATCGCATTACCGCGAATCTCCAGCAACTGCCTAGGGGTGAGTTTCATGGGAAGGAGAATAGAGCGGTTCGTTTCTAAAGTCAAGCCCATGCAAACCGATGGCCTCGGGCCGTCAGGTAGTGTTTCGTGCCGTTACACACTTTGCTTATCTGGTATACGTGCGTATTTACTGCTTCTGCGGCAGCAGATATCGATGGATATGAAATTCCCGTAGTCAGGTCTATTACTGGCTTACACGTAATCGGGCTCCGTCGGTTCGTGAGCGGGCATCCTAGTCCAATAAAATAACGAATCCATCCGTCCTCTATCTTAGCTAATTCGTCTGGGCCGCAATCGGCATCTAGTTCCTGGATAACGATCGGAATAACATCCAGTCCCTTTTCGAGTAAGGCTTGTATGGTTGGCGCGGCACCCACGCTGCTAGATTTTTGTTGGTGGTCATAGGTTCTTCGTTGAATTGTTCGTGTGGTGGACCCTACATAAAAAAGATGCCCATTGCTCGGATCCACCAGGCCGTAGACAGTAGGGTTAGGTGCTCTAGAAATCTCACGCATCTGAGATCGGTGACACGCTTTGCACACACTAGTGCGTCCCAATGGGCGGTCATTGCGAACATAAAAATCGCTCACTGGCTTGCTAAGTCCGCAAACACCACATTCACCGAACGGACTTTTAGGCTTTGTCATGTCAACCCTTCCCTAATGGAACTTACCCCATCCTTGAACTCTATGTCAATGGCCTTCGTGAAAAGCTGCTGCATTTCAGTGCCATGGTCAATGACCAAGACCAGTCGGTCTCGGGCGAATTCCTGCAGGACCTCCAAGGCGGCCTCTTTAGTCGGCCCGCCCTGGCCCTCGAAGATTTCATCCAGGCAGAGCCAGCCAGGCACCTTCCCTCCCGTTCTACGGCCGATGACCGTCATGACGGCGAGGTCTACTACCTGATGGATGGAGGTTTGCATGCCGCCAGAAGGGCCCACCTCGAGCTTGGTACGGTTGCCCCGGATATCCACCCACGTCTGAATTTGGCGGCGGCCTTTTTCCGTTTCGGTGGTGAACGCTAGCCCCACCCGGTTCACGTTGGCCAGTTTTCCCATGCGGGAGTTGGCTTCGGCGGCGATTTCTCGCAAAACCTCTTCGAAGATGAGTCCCAAAAAACCGCTCCGACCCATTGCCAGCTCAAAATCCCTCTCAGCATTCAGTTCTGTCGTCAACGTGCCAAGCTTGCTTTCGGCTGCAAGTAGGTCCTTTGAAGCAAGCTCTATGGCTGCATCCCGGCGCTTGATAGATGCTGCTCGCGATGAGGCCTGGGCTTTGGCGACCTGTAGGGCCGTATTGGCTGTATGGTATTTGGAGTCGGAGTCGCGCAGCATAGCTCGACTGGCTTCTAGCTGGGTGGCGAGCTTGACGGGGGTCTCTGACGTTCGCTCCAGAATGCGCAATTCTTCTGTGAGCTGCACTTCGATTTGTCGGAGCTGTTCGATTTTCGGGTTCGGGGTCCAGGCGCTCGATTCCGAAAGTTGAGCTTCGAGTTCTTGCTTTTGCTTGCGGTAGACAGCTTCGCCTTGAGCTTCGACCTGGAGGGAGGCTACCTTCTCGTCGATGGACTGCCTGTGTTCGGCGGCTTGGTCCCATTCCCGCTCGCACGTTGGGCACATCCCAACGGCCAGCTTGCTTCGCTCCTTCTGGAGCCGTACGATTTCTGTAGACTGTTGAGCTAGTCGTTGAAGTGCTGAGGTTACACGTTGAAGGGATTGACGGGCTACGCTTTCGGCGGCCCGTACTTCTTTGAGCTTGGAGTTGTCCTCGGCCCGTAGCTTGCCCAGGAAGCTACGGGCTCTTTCTAGTGCTGTGGCCTTGGCGTCTATGTCCGACTGCTTGGACTTCCGCTGCTGTGCCTTGAGTTCAGCTATCTGCTTCTCGAGGTTCGCAATGGCTGTGGTCAGAGTTTGGCGGGCTGTCTGCGTTTGGACAACGTCTAATTCGAGTGGGTCTAAATTGACTTCAGGTGAAACAGTCTCCTCGGTGGCTGAGAGCAAACGAGCCTTGAGGGCGTCCACTAGAGCTTGCTTGGTCGCCGTTTCGCTCTCAAGAACCTTGGCTTTGTCATGTGATGTCTGGATGGCTGTCTCGATGGCACCCAGCCCCAGCACGCCAGTCAGGAATTCAACCTTACCGGAAGGGGATTGTGCCAGGAAGAATCCACTCGCCCCCTGGTTGCGGTACGTGAGGGCTCGGAGGATTTCTGGACCGTACCCTACTAGACTTTGAAGGGCTTCTGGGTATGACTTGGCGCCTTGGACAACTCGGTCCCCGAAATCGATGGAGGTCTTCTTGCCTCTCGACAGCACTACGAGTTTGCCTTCGTGCTCGAGAGTCAGAGTGACCTGGAGAGGCTCTTCAGTGTTCCAGGACTGAAGAGACTTGGCCGAAAAACCAGTGGGGAGGATGTCTAGGGCGTAGGCTAGACCTAGCATGAGCGTCGTCTTCCCGGCCCCAGAGCTTTCGTTCGTATCTACGTCCTTGCCGCGAACGAGCACTAGCCCTTTTTCGGGGAACTCTATTGCGGAGTCGGAAAACGAACGGAAGTTCTGGAGCCGGAGAGATTTTAGGTGCATGGCTTAGGTTTGCTCGTAGGCTTGTATTCACCGTGCTTCTGAGCGTCCGAATGTGGTTGGAATAGGTCCCCGCACCAGCAACAAATTCGTCCCGGAGCCATTGGGTCTGTGTCCGGTAGGTCGTGCAAACAGCAGCACTTGTCTTCGCCGTCGTTTTCGTCTGGCTTGTCTGGGCAGTTGTTCATATAATGTGGTCGTCTTCCTTCGATGCTATTTCTGCATGACTGTGACGCAACTCGTGGATGTTCGAGTAGCGTTCGACCTTCTTGGCCATTGCGCCATTATCCAACGTGTCCATGACCGATGTTGAGCCGCCAGTATCGCTCACCATGGGAGTAGAGTCAACCGTACACACAGGAGTTTCTGGCCGAATGGCAGACAGCTTGCGAGACTTGGTACCGCACTTCGGGCAGATGTATTTATAGAGTGCCATTAGGTGCCAGTAACAGGTATGGTTGGCGGGTTGTTTCGCACTCCATAATCATATTTCGAGTGCGTCTGACTGTGAATCGTTCTTCCTTGTGGCAAATGGGGCAATCCACCCACAGATTGGCCGCACCTGGGTCTGGGTGGATGTGTGTCTCCCACCCGGTGACTTTGGATAGGCATTCTGGTCGAACGTATTCTGGGTCGATGACGGCACCTGTGCCGCAGCACTTGTCGCACTTCTCGATGGCGCCGTTCAGGCAGTTAGGGCACCGTACGAGATGTTGGTCTAGGTCGTCCTCTAGGAGGCAGTCCAGACAGAAATTACCTGGCCAAGATTCAGACCAGCGGTGGGTATTCATACCACCACCTCGGCGTCGATTTCTGGTGGGCCGGCTCGCCGAGCCCTCATCTCCATGATTCGGTCTGTCACCTTACGAAGAACCGTCCGGGCCTCTTCGAGCTTAGCTGTGGCTTGATGTCTACCTTCGACTCCGAACGGGATATCGTTCAGGGTCTTTTGGGCGTCACAGAACATGCCCGAAACTCGGATGGCGTATTGGGCGACGATTGCGAACTCTAGGCAGTTGAATGGTGTCATTTGCTCTTCTTGATGTACGTGACTACGACCTTGTCCTTGGCCCGTACATAGCTGTCAAATACGTAGCCCCTCGGCGCCATACCTACCACAACACCAGCCAGGCTGGTGTATGGGTCGACGTCTAGCTCGATGATTTTCTTTTTCATATCAGGGTCTTTCGTTTGCTGTGCATTTTGTCTGGATGTCCTTTTGCGTACTGCAAAAAATAGCGTCAATGTCTTTATGCGGACATACACCACCGTTGCGCTCACGGCCCAGATTGCAATTGTAACACAATAGACGAAATTCGCCGGTTTGCGGAAAGCCCTGCTTCATCAGCCATCGATAAAAATGGATACCTGCTCGTCGGCCAGGTCCTAAGACCTCACGTCGGTGTTCTGTCCCGTTGTTCCGTACGTGGTCTATAGTCAAAAGCATAAGTCTCGATTCTCCACAGCACTCACAACTGCCGCCATAAGCGACAAAGGTCTGTTTTGTTATCTCCAAATTCCTGGCCTTTTGGTATTCCATAGCCCATGCCTTGTTGGCGTGATACCATTTCTTACAGCTCTCTAACTGTCCTTCCCATACATATCCAGCAGCGCGCGCTTTCTTTTTGCTCTTTCTTTCTGAGGCAAGAACCTTTTCTGGATTGTTTTTCCGGTACTCTCTCATGTATTGCGCCCGCTGAGCCTTCTCTTCTGGTGTCTTTGGTTGTTTGGCCATAAGGCCAAGATTATGGCCGCTCGTTACGGCCTGAGGTCTGCTTCGTTGATTCCAGAGTGACGCAGGAATTCGGCTGTGTCTTTTGCTTCGGATAACTCAAGCTCCCTATCACGCGGACAAACCACAGTTCCGCCACAGGTTCCTAGCAAGCCAGCTACAGAGATTGCGTTCCGCAGGGCCTCCAGCACAGCCGGAAGACTGTCCAGCAATCCGCTTTCGATGGGGTCTACCCACTCTTCGGTATATAGGTTGAACGTCTCGAGTTCGGAGAGACGTTGAACAAACGACTCCGCTTCTTGGGCTGTGTATCCAGCGTTACCGTAGAGCTTCCAAACTGGCTCCAGGAGAGCCTTGGCTGCTACCATTCGGGCGATGGCGGCCGTCCCCTCACTAGTGTTGGGGTAGTCTTCGGTCAGTCGAGCTAGGCCTGCCGAGAGCGTTGCCAGGACTACGCCTCCACCGGGTAGGGCACCGTGCTTGAGGGCTCCTCGGACTGCCATAATGGCATCTTCGGCTCGGTCTCTTCGCTCACGAATTTCAGCGTGACTCGACCCCTGAATAATCAGGCGGGCGATGCCACTGGTCATCTTAGCCAGACGCTCACGCAGCAAGGTCTTCTCTAGCTCGCTAGTGGCAATCTCGGAAAGCTGCTTTTGGATTTGGTCTACGCGCGTCAGTGCCAGGTCGGGGTCGAGGTTTCCAATTATGTTGCTTCTGAATCGGGTAGCCTCGAATACGCGGGGGCCAACGCCGAGGTCGTCGAGCTGAAAATTCTGCAAAGGGCGCTCGAGGGGGTCGAAGACGGAAGCTCCTGTAAGAGCCGCTATGTCGAGCAGAAAGTCGTAGCTGCCGGTCTTGACTGGGAACATCGGAACTTTGAGTGGGTAGACATTCAAGGTGCCGTCTTGGACAAACCCAGCGGCTAGGTTAGCTAGGACG
>Ga0299915_10000641_pt1 | contig 26244 bp, 21 predicted proteins | sample RVTome_13_FD_200263 | JGI IMG/M metagenome (GOLD analysis project Ga0299915, IMG submission 200263) | Soil microbial communities from uranium-contaminated site in the Upper Colorado River Basin, Wyoming, United States - RVT92D227 (version 2) ... | reverse complement strand
TCAGCAGCAGATAGGCGATCTGGGGATCGGCGATCACCGAGAGCACGCGCTCGGCGAACGTCCGTTCGAGCACGCTGACCTCGGGGGTGCGCAGCGAGAGGCTGCCGGTGGTGCCGTCGGGACGCTTGATCGTGGTGCCGTCGAGCTCGCGTAGCAGGGCGTCGCGGCTCGGCGCGACCTTATCGATCAAGCCGTACTCCTTGGCCTCGTCCGCGGTGTACGCACGGGAATCTCGGATCGCGCGTTCGGCCCAGTCCGCCGGGCGGCCTCGCATGACCGCGAGCGCACGCGCGAGCGCCGCGGCGTCCTCGGTCATCTTCTCGGAGGGGACGTCGTCATCATCCTTTGGCTGCTGGCCGATCACGACGGGGTGTGCCGCACCGGCGTTGGTGCCCGGTGTCATCGCCGCCACATCGGCCGCGAGGAGGAGGAAGAACCCCGCCGAGGCCGCGCGCGCGCCCGAGGGCGTGACATAGACGGCGACCGGCGTCTTCGATCCGAGGATCGCCGAGACCATCGAGCGCATCGAGGTGACGAGGCCGCCCGGCGTGTCGAGCTCGATGATGACGAGGTCCGCGCCGCTGGCGCTGGCGTCGCGAAGCCCGCGCTCGAGGTAGCGCAGCGACGCGGGCTGGATCGAATCGCGGAGCTCGAGGACGACGACTCGTCCCGCATGCGCCACACCCGGCGCGACCACCACGAGCAGCAGCAAGATCCACGCGATCCTCGTTAGCCTCGTCGCCATCCCCCTCATATGAAGCAAGACGCGCTCCAGCCGCATGCGGTCGCGGGGTGTCGCGGCGCGAGAAGCATTGGCGCCCGTCGGACAAATCGCTAGAGTCCGGCTCGTGAATCAGTCATCTCGTCGACCGTCAGTCATCGCTCTTCTGAGCACCGGCGTCCTGGCACTCGTGGCGTCATGCAAGAGCGCACCGCCGCCCAAGGCGCCGCCGATCGACGAGCCGGTCGTCACGCAACCCCAGCCCGAGCCGCCGGCCAAGCCGCCGGCGAGAGAGGCCGCGATGGCCGAAGTGAAGCGACTCTCCGAGACCGCCGACAAGGACGTGCTGCTCGCCCCGTGGGCCGGGAACTTCGGTGGCGTGCCGCCGTGGGACAAGCTGAACGTCGCCGCGTTTCCGAAGGCGTTCGAGGTCGGGCTCGCGCTGCTGCTCGCCGAGGTCGACGTGATCGCCGAGAACCCCGAGGCGCCGACGTTCGCGAACACGTTCGTTCCGCTCGAGGATGCCGGGCGTCACCAGGACCGCGCGGAGACGCTGTTCTCGATCATGACCAGCAACCTCAGCACGCCGGAGGTGCAGGCGGTGGACAGGGAGTGGTCGCCGAAGATGGCCGCCGCGTACGACAAGATCACGTTCAACGAGAAGCTGTTCAACCGGATCGCCGCGGTGTACGCGGACCGCGCGAGGCTCGATGCCGAGAAGCGGCGCGTGGTCGAGCTGCGGTATGACCGGGCCGTTCGCGCCGGTGCGAAGCTGTCGGCGGCGGACAAGGCGCAGGTCGGCAAGATCAACGAGACGCTCGCGGGGCTGTTCACCGACTTCGGCAACAAGGTCCTCGCCGACGAGAACACGTGGATCGTGATCGACAAGCCGGCGGATCTGGCCGGGCTGTCGGACTCGCTGCGCGGGACGTACAAGGCGGCCGCGACGGAGCGCAAGCTCGACGGCAAGTGGGCGATCGTCAACACGCGGTCGAGCGTGGACCCGTTCCTCGCGGCGTCGTCACGGCGAGCCCTGCGCGAGCAGGTGTGGAAGGCGTTCAAGAGCCGCGGCGACAACGGCAACGAGAACGACACGAAGGCGACGATCGTGAAGATCGTGAAGCTGCGCGCCGAGCGCGCGAAGCTCCTGGGTTACGCGAGCCACGCGCACTGGCGGATGTCGGACACGATGGCCAAGGATCCCGAGAAGGCGAAGGGCCTGATGCTGCGGGTGTGGCCGGCGGCGGTGGCGCGGGTGCAGGAGGAGGTCTCGGACATGGAGAAGCTCGCGAAGCGCGACGGGCTCAAGCTGCCGTTCGAGCCGTGGGACTACCTCTACTACGCGGAGAAGGTCCGCAAGGCGAAGTACGATCTCGACCAGGAGGAGCTCAAGCCGTACTTCGAGCTGAACAACATGGTCGCGGCCTCGTTCTTCATGGCCGAGAAGCTGTACGGCCTGACGTTCCACGAGATCACCGGGACGGTGCCGGTGTTCCTCCCGGAGATGCGCGTGTGGGAAGTGAAGACCAGGGCGGGCGCCCACGTCGGGCTGTTCTACGGCGATTACTTCGCGCGCAAGGGCAAGCGCTCGGGTGCATGGGCGCAGGGCTATCGCGGGCGCGAGACGTTCACCGGCAAGCCGATCACGCCGATCACGTCGAACAACAACAACTTCGTGAAGGGCGCGCCCGGCGAGCCGGTGCTGATCTCGCTCGACGACGCGGAGACCCTGTTCCACGAGTTCGGCCACGCGCTGCACGGCCTGCTGTCCGAGGTGAACTATCCGAGCCTCGCGGGGACGCCGCGCGACTTCGTCGAGTACCCGTCGCAGGTGCACGAGCAGTGGGTGCTGGCGCGGCCGGTCCTCGACGCGTTCGCGAAGCACTACAAGACCGGCAAGCCGATGCCGCAGGCGCTGGTGAAGAAGGTCGACGCCTCGAGCAAGTTCAACCAGGGTTACGGGACGGTCGAGTACCTGTCGTCGGCGATCGTCGACATGGAGCTGCACACGCGGGCCGACGGTGTCGTCGAGCCCGCCGCGTTCGAGCGCGACACGTTCCAGAAGATCGGCGCGCCGAAGGAGGTCGTGATGCGGCACCGGCTGCCGCAGTTCAACCACCTGTTCACGAGCGATTCGTACTCCGCCGGCTACTACAGCTACCTGTGGTCCGAGGTCATGGACGCCGATACGCGCGAGGCGTTTGCCGAGGCCGGCGACGTGTTCGACCCGAAGACCGCGGAGAAGCTGCGCAAGTTCATCCTCGCGCCCGGCAACTCGACGGATCGCACGGAGGCCTACCGCCAGTTCCGCGGCCGCGATCCGGATGTGTCCGCGCTACTCAAGAAGCGCGGGTTCCCGATCAAGAAGTGACCCGTCAGTCGATCGCGAGGTTCACGCGTCGGGAGTCGTCCGGGCTGACGATCCAGACCTCGACGGGGCGGTCGTGGAAGATCTGCTTCGAGAGCGTCCCCGCGAGCTCGCGGAGGAACGCCTTGGCGTCCGTATCCTCGAACGTCGAGCTCTGGACGGTGAACAGCACCGCGTAGCCCTGTCCGTCGACGCGAAGCCCGATCGTCGCGGGCGTGTTCGCGTCGAAGAAGCCCATCTCGGTCAGCGTGTTGCCGAGCGCTCGCGCCTCGAGCTCGGTGGCACCACCGGTGTAGTAGACCTCGTGCTCCTGACCGAGATCGACGGTCGGTGGCGCGGTCAGCGAGTGGAAGCCGAGGACGACGGCGAGGATGACGCCGATCGTCGCCGCGAAGCCGATCGAACCGACCCCGACCGCCTTCCAGGAGGACGCGCGCTTGCCGCCGGTGCGCTGGTGGTCCTCGAACGCGCTGCCTTGATAGTGCTTCGCGAAGTGGTGGACCAGGACGACGCCGACGATGGCGAACGGTGCGTTGGGGAAGTTTTCGGGGACGAGGTACGCGACCGCGAGCAGCGCGATCGTCGCGACGATGCCGGCGATCAACGCGGCACGGGCGTGACCGGGCTGGCGGAGCCGCTTGTAGTTGCGCGACAGGAGCCACGCGCCCGAGACCGGGCCGCCGAGGAAGGCGGCGAGCGTTGCCTGGCCGGGCGAGTACATCTCGTAGGTCGGAACGATCGTCACGTCGTCGCCGAGGGGTGTGCTGCCGGTGATCGCGGGCGGAGCGCCGCCGACGACCTTCGCCGATGGGATCAGCTCTTTCATCGCCTGCCAGATAGCAGGAAGCGCGTGATCGCCACAAGTCGCAAACGATTTCGTTACCCTGCGGTCGCCTGGAGCCAGCGAATCACCGAGGCGCAGCCGCCGGGGCAGGTCCGCAGGCTTCGTAACCAGTGGTCCTCGACGTGATCGCCTTCGAAGCGAACCACGGTGACCGCGCGATCGCACTGCTCGCACCGGAACAGCGCCTTGAACACCCACTCCTCGCTGGCTCGGTGCGTCTCGTTGCCGGCCCACAGATAGACGCCGGTTCCATCATCGAGGACGGCGGGTGCTCGCGTCTGAGTGTCCATCGAGGCGAAAGGGTAGGGCCGAGGTCTGACACTCGAGGTCTGACGGAGATCGCCGTTCCGTTCGGGCGCGACGGAAAGCCCAGGTGAAGCGGGCCTGCCGACGCGAGCAGCTGTAGTCTCTGCGAACGCATGAAGCTTGGTGCCGACGAGCCACTCGCGATCGAGGTGACCGCCGTGATCCAGCGCGGCGCGGTCGACGAGCTCCGGCGGCTGCTCGCCGCGCACGCCGAGCTCGCGACCTGTCGCATCGTCGCCACCCAGGGGTCCGAGCGGTCGTTGCTCCACATCGCGACCGACTGGCCGGGGCACTTCCCGCAGGTCGCCGAGGTCATCGCCGTGCTGGTGGAGGCGGGCGCGGAGGTCGATGCGCCGCTGTTCGGGATCCATGCGGAGACCGCGCTCCACTGGGCCGCGAGCGCGGATGATGTCCCCGCGATCGAGGCGCTGCTCGCGGCGGGCGCCTCGCTCGACGCGCTCGGTGCGGTGATCGGCGGCGGGACTCCGCTCGACGATGCGATCGCGTTTGGCCAGTGGAACGCCGCGCGGCGGCTGGTCCAGCGTGGCGCGCGCACGCTGCTGTGGAACGCCGCGGCGCTCGGCTTGCTCGATCGCGTGGAGGCGGCGTTCGCGCGCGAGCCCTATCCGACGCCGCCCGAGGTGACGAACGCGTTCTGGTCCGCGTGTCACGGCGGGCAGCGCAGGGCCGCGGAGTACCTCCTCGATCGTGGGGCCGACATCGACTGGATCGGCTACGAGGGTCTGACGGCACTCGATGCGGCGCTGCGACAAGGTGCAGATGATCTCGTCGCATGGCTTCGCGACGACCGTGGTGCGAGCACCGGGGCGCAGCTACACGAGTCCAAGTAGCCCAGGTCACGCCTCGGTCGGTCAGCGGAAGCGAGCGCAGCGCCGGCAACACCTTCGCGAGTACGATTAGCCTGATGGTCATGCGAATCGCCGTGGTTGCCGCGCTCGTCGTTCCGATCGCTGCGTGTGGCGATAACCTCGAGCCCGAGGCGCCCGACGCGACCACCACGCCGCGTTGCGAACCGGCGCAAGGCCCGCTGCCGATGGAAGGCGTGTTCGCCGATCCGCTCGCGTTGCCGTTGCCGGCGAGCTGCGTCGTCGGAGGCCTCCGCGATCTGCCGGGCCGATGGTTCGTGGCCGATCCCGAGGCGAACTTCCAGTTCGAGTATCCGAAGTTCGAAGGTGACTGCGACGCAGGCTTCAAGAAGTCGTTCTACTTCGACGAGGATCACGACATCTCCGACGATGGCTTCACGTTTCACACGTGGTCGGACGGCACGCGGATCTACCTCCGCTACAACTTTCGGTTCGAGATGATCCCGCAGCCGCCGTTCGAGTTTGCGAATGCGTTCGCCGCGTGCCTGCTGCCCGACGGAACGATGGCGGCGGTCGAAGCGAACTTCGATACCGATCGCGGCGAGCGAGTCGCCGCGATGACCGGCAAGCGATTCGGGCTGAAAGATGACCCCGCGAGCGGGCTCACGCTCGTCGGCTCGGTCGTGGCGTCGGGACCCGAGACCACGATCGTCGGTTACAACGTGGTCGTCGACGGAAATCACGCGTACGTCGTCGGACCGAACGGGCTCGACGTGGTCGACGTGACCGATCCGGCCACCCCGACGCACGTGGGCCACTTCGAGGGCTCGTTCAACGACGTCCGCGTGGTGCGCGGCGGAGGCAAGGTGGTGGCGTTCGTGTCGCCGATCCGGGACGAGCTGACCACGGTCGTCGACGTCACGAACCCCGCGGCGCCGACGTTCGTGTCGAACTTGCCCGAGTACTCGCACTCGCTGCACGTGGTGGTTGGCCCGCTGGTGACGCACCTCTACCTCGCGACCTACACCGATGTCGTGCCGCGCTACGACGTCACCAACCCCCTCGTGCCGGTACGCCTCGGAGCGACGAAGGTGCCCGGCGAGCTCGCCGGCGTTCACGATCTGTACGTCGAGGGCGATCGGATCTACGCGAACAACACGACCGCCGGGCTCGTCGCGTTCGACGTCAGCGCCGGGCTCGCCACGCCGGTCGAGGTCGGCCGGATCGCGTCGCCGTACAGCCACGCGAGCTGGGTCGGCATCGCCGGTGGACGGCAGATCGTGCTGCATGGCGACGAGGGCATGACGAAGTCGGCCGACGGCGGCGCATTCCTGCGCGTGCTCGACGGTGATCCGGCCTCACCGACGTACATGAAGGACATCGGTCGCTACCAGAGCCGGCCCGAAGTCGGCATTCACAACTTCCAGCTCGTCGGCGACAAGCTCTACATCTCCTACTACCAGGACGGCGTGCGCGTCGTCGATCTGTCGACGCCGACGCTGCCGCGCGAGATCGCGCACTTCAACACGTGGGATCCCCAGACCGCGCAGGGCGCCGCGTTCGAGGGTGCGGTCGGGATCCGGGTCGCCGGCGGCTTGCTCTACGTCGCCGACATCGATCGCGGCCTGCTGATCCTTCGCGAGCAGTGACACTCGGCTACCCTGCACGCGTGCGAACCGTCTCGTGGATCCTCGCGGTCGGAGCGATGGCGTGCAGACGCGGTGGCCGAACCACGCCGACGAGTCGTGCGACGTTCGCGGCGCGAAGCTCCAGGTCGTAGCGGCTCCGCCCTGATCGTCAGTGGAGCAGCTCGCGGAGCTCGAGGGTCTGCTCGAGCGCGGCGACGAGCAGCGGGGTCGCCACCGGGCCGTCATGGCGGCGGCCGTTGAGGAACAGCGTGGGGGTCGCGTTTGCACCGCTGCGAATGCCGCCCAAGAAGTCGCGCTGGATCTTCGCAACGTGGACGTGTGCCTCGAGCTCGTCGTCGACGATCGCGAGGTCGAGGCGAAGGAAGGCCGCGTAGCGCAACAGATCGTCGAGCTCGAGCGCGTGCTGGTTCGCGAACAGGATGCGATGCATGTCCCAGAACCTGTCCTGCGCGCCGGCACACTCGACGATCTCCGCGGCGACCGTGGCGTGCGGGTGGATCGCGGAGAGCGGGAAGTGCCGGTAGGCAAACCGCAGCCGGCCTGCGAAGCGATCGATCACCTCCTCGAGGACCGGCGCGGCATCGCGGCAGCGCGGACACTCGTAGTCGCCGTACTCCACCAGCGTGAGCTCGGCGCGCGGTGGGCCGATCACGTGATCCTCCGGACCGACGGGAATCCTCAGTGGGCTCATCGCGATGCCCTCACTTCGAGGGGCGCGAGCGCCTCGAGGGCCTCGAGGATGCCGTCGGCCCCCGGATTGACGTCGACCGGCGAGAGGTAGCTCCAGCCGATGACGCCGTCGGGCTTGATGACGAACAGCGCGCGCTCGGTGACGCCGTGCGAGAAGCGGTAGGCACCATAGAGCCGGGCCACGTCGCCCTTGGGATGGAAGTCGGCGAGCAGCGGGAACTGCAGCTTGAGGTGCCTGGCGAACGCGGCGTGACACCACACCCCATCGACCGAGATGCCGAGCAGCTGCGCGTCGAACCGGTCGAGCTCGTCGAGGATCTCGTTGTAGATCGCGAGCTCATCGGCGCACACCGGGCTCCAGTCGGATGGATAGAACGCGAGCACGACGGGCCGACCGAAGAACGCGGAGAGGCTCAGCTTCTTGCCGGGGCCGGTCGGCAGCTCGAAGTCCGGGGCCTTCATGCCGGCGGCGAGCAGGTGAGCCGGCGCGGCCTGCTGATCGGGGGTGTATTGCTGGCGTGTGGTGCCCATGAGCTCCTCGACCACCGAGAGTGCAACCTGCACTCCAACAGCGGCACGCACCGGCGCCTCGCGACCCGGACTTCGTGCGCCCAGGCCTCGGGAGAAGAATTCGCAGTGACGCCGGCGCCCGACGCGGAATCGCCGAGTCGGTCAGGGAATGTAGCCGTCGACGACGGTCTCCTCGTCGTCACCACCGATCATCGCGTCGAGCAGCGGCCGGTAACGCTGCACGAGGTAGCTGTGGATGCGGGGGACGAGCGCGGCGGCGAGCGCGCTGCCGCCGTAGCGGAGCTCGCGGAAGCGGTCGGCATCGATCACCGCGGCGATCGTGGGCGCGCGCGCGATGAACGAGAACGGCTGGCGGCCACCGTCGATCACCGCGAGGACGCCGGGCATATCGCCGGGACCGGCGTCGACGAGTGGCGTACCGTCGGCCGCGGTGACGTCGATCCGGCCCTGCGTGACGATCAGGAACCGATTGCTCGCCTCGCCGGCGCGCACGATCAGCATCCCTGCGGGAAACTCCCAGAGCAGCGCGCGCAGCCGGCTCGCCTCGGGGAGCTCGAGGTTGTCGAGGAAGCCCGCGGCCGGGCCGAGGACCTGGGCTTCCGTCCACGCGGCACCGTCGGCGGGCGAGATCGCGCCCCAGCGCCGCTCGAGGAGCTCGCGCCACAGCTTCATCTGGGTGCGCGCGATCTGATCGAGGAACGCGAACGCACCGGCGCTGGTGTCACGGCGGAGCTGCTCGATGCCGGCGCGGTCGAAGAACCAGCCGGCCATCGCCGTGCGTGCGATGTAGGTGAGCGGCGAGGGACCACCGTCGAGAATCGACAGCTCGCCGATCAGCGCGCCGGCCTGCGACCGGGTGACATACCGGCCGGCGTGGCTGCCGATCGCCTCACCCTCCATGATGAGGAACATCCCGTTCGAGGGTTGCCCTTCGCGCGTGATGACCTCGCCCATGGGCACGTCGAACGGCCGCGCGGTGACGCGGACCTCCTCGAGCAAACACGGGTCGAGCGATGCGAAGATCGGCGAGGCGCGCAGCGCGTCGACATAGCCGCGTGGTGAACGCCGGCGAACCGTCGAGGCACTGCGACCGGAGAGCGTGGCGACGAGCTCGTTGCCGACGTCGAGGCCGGACGCGAGCGCTTGCTCGTGGACGTGGGGGACGCGCAGCCAGCTGCCGGCGAACCAGGTGTTGGCAGTGCCCTGAAGCTCGGAGAGCCGCTGCGTCGTGATGTCATGCGGCCGCGACAGCGCGGGATGAATGAAGAACCGATTGGCGACGATGTCGCGCAGCGCGCGGTGCGGATTGATCGTCACGAACACGTCGGGCGCGTCGGGGAGGTTCGCGAGGCGTTTGGGATAGAGCGTGACGGTGGGGCGCGTCTCGGGCTGATCGCCCTGGCCGATGACATAGTTATAGGCGGCGATCAGCGTCGGATCGGAGCTGACGTACTCGGCGTCCTTGTGGACCGCGACGCGCGCCCGCTGCCACTGGAACGCCCCGAGCAGCGCGGCCTCGTCGACGGTGGGATCCTCGATCATCGAGCGGATCGCGTGCGGGCTCGCGGCGAGCACGACGTGATCGAACCACAGCGAGTCGTGCGCGCCGCTGGCGGTCTCGAGACGGATCCGGATGCCGCGGGGGCGGCGCGAGATGCCGACCACGTGCGTGTTCGTGCGGAGCTGCCCCTTGTGCTGCTCGAACCAGATGTGGAACGCGGCGGGCCACGCGTGCATGCCGTGCTCGACGACCATGCGCTCGGCGGGCCCCGAGCCGACGAGGCCATCCATCTGCCAGTACGCGACGAGCGGCCGGATGAAGTAGTCCTCGGGATCGCGATCGGGCATCGGAAACGATCCGCCCGCGCGCGGATTGAAGAAGCTGTGCCGGAAGTCGGGGCCGTAGTCGTACTCGTCGAGATAGCGGCGCGCGGACCACTCGGCGAAGCGCGCCTCCGCGGTGACCTCGACGCACGTCGCCTGGAACAGATCGATGTCGGCAAAGAACCGGGCTTCGTCGTGGATATGGTCGATCACGCGGCGCACACCGTGCTTCGTGGTCCACACCGGGTGGCCGTCGATCGTGGTGCACGTCGTATCCTGGGTGACGGGCGAGACCGCGAGCCCGAGCTCGGCCATGAAGCGCCGGACCTCGTGCGAGGTGACGCGATTGAAGTCGCTGACGCCGGCATCGACGAGGACGGTGCGCTTGCCGTGCGGGACCGGCACCGCGAAGCAATGGCCGCCGAGCCGCGGCAGCTCCTCGAACAACGTGACATCGAGTCCCGCGTCGAGCAGGACCTTGGCCGCCCCCATGCCCGCTGCACCACCGCCGATGATCGCGACCCTCGCCATCGCAGCAGGATAGCGAATCGCCCGGAGACAGGTACCGCGGGTCGCAGAAACATGTCGAACGATTGCGACAGGTCACACGTTTGTTCGGCGGCTTCATCGGGTTCTCATGTTCAGTTTTCTACTGTGGCGGCATGACCAAGCTCATCGCCATCGGATTCCTTGCTGCACTCGCGAGCTGCGGCGACAACTCTCGTGACGTCTCGCAGCTACGCGAGGCCATCGCCGGTTCGCGGGTCACGCTCCACGACATGATCGCGGTCGCCGAAGGCAGCATGGCCGATGGTCACGCGATCACGGCCGAGCTTGTCGTCGGCGGCACTCCGGTCTACTCGTACGGAACCGTGGGCGCGGGCACGTTGCACGACGTGCGCGTCGACACGATCGAGGGCGCCGTGGTCGCGACACTGGCGGCCGGTGCCGGCAACCCCAGCTGCCCGGGCTCGCTCTCGCTTGCCGAGGCCATCGTGATCGCCGAGGCGCAGGTCGCCGGCGGCACCGTGATCGCGGCGATCCCCGACGACGACGTGGCATGCGCGCGCGAGCTCCAGGTGCTCGACCCGACGCTGCTCTGGGAGGTGAAGGTCGGCGGCGCTGGCGAAGTGCTCGAGCTCGAAGAGTCCGACGAGACCGAAGACTAAGTTGGAGCCTGCCCGGAACTTCGGGGCGATTGTCGACGACGAGACGAGGCGATCGCGAAGAACGAAGGCGATCCCGGGATGCGCAACCGGGCGAAGGCCATCGTCCACGCGATGTGCGAGCGCGTTCCCGAGGCGTGCAGGTAGGTCAGTTATTCTGGGGCTCGACGATGACGCGGCGGAGCTTGCCCGCGCGCGTGAGCGAGATCTCCGGAACGATCTCGATGTCGAGCGGGATGCCGCGCAGGTGCTTGCCGACGAACTCGCGGATCAATGCCTCGGCCCCCTGGTCGAGGAACGAGCCGACCGGGACGATGCGCAACGTGACGCGGCGATCCGCGCGCTGGACGACCTGGAACTGGCGCGTGTGCTTGGCCATGTTCAAGAACAAGATGTTGAACAGGATGCCTTCGACCGGGTTGCCGTCGGCGTCGCGCATGGTGTCGGTGATCCGACCCTCGACCGGACCGAAGCGCGGCAACGTACGACCGCACGCGCACGGCGTGTAGGGACGTGCGACTGCGAGATCGCCGGTGAGGTAGCGGATGAACGGGCAGGCGAGGTTGTGGAGATCGGTGACCGCGACCTCGCCTTGCTCGCCGGGACGCGCGGGGCGCAGCGAACCGTCGGGCTTCGCGACGAGGAGCTCGACGATCAGGGTCTCGACTTGCTCGTGCAGCCCGTCGTGCGCTTCGCACTCGGCACCCATCAGCATGAACTCGCGGCAGCCATAGGTCTCGAAGACGGCGGGGCCGAACGCCTGCGCGACGTCGGCGCGATCGTGCGGCCACAGGCGCTCGGCGCCGTAGATGACCGGGATGGTGTCCCAGGTGCGCAGGTTCTCGGCGTTGATGAAGCGCGCGAGGTCGGCGATCGCCTGCGCGTAGCCGCCGATGACCTTGGGCCGCTCGCGGATGATCGTGTGGACCATCGCGAGCAGGTTCTCCGGCGAACGCACCATGCAGTTGGCGTAGATGTCGCGCCGCAGGCGGTGATCGATGGCGACCTTGGCGCGCTTGAGGCGCGTCGGTGGGATCGCGGCGACCCCCCAGAGGTGCATGCCCTTGTCGCCCATCTGGTAGCCACCCCAGCCGAAGCCGCGCCACTTGGTCGCCTCGCGCCAGTGACGAGACTCGGCGCAGAACCGGACCTCGAGCGGCTGGCCGGTGGAGCCGCTCGTGGTCTTGGAGACCGCGACGATCGGCCACGCGGCGGTGCGCTCCTCGACGGTGGCCTGCGCGGTCGCGCGCTCCAGCACCGGGATCTTGACGAGGTCGTCAAACGATCGGATGTCGTCGGGGGAGAGCCCGATCGCGTCGAACGTTTTGCGGTAGTAGGCGGTGTGGTGATACGCGTGGCGCGCGAGCCGACGCAGGTAGCCGGTACGGATCGCCGTGAGCTCGTCCATGCTGGCGCGCTCGGAGCGGCGGAGCGACGCGAGCAGGTCGAACGTCGGCCGACCACGCAGTCGTTCCCACGCGGGATACAGCACATTCTTGAGCGCTACACCGTAAGGATCGAAGGTCACTGAGGACTATCGTAACACCACCGCTGCAACACCGAGCACCGGGTTCGGGTAGTGCTGGGGCGGCACTCGTCGAGTGTGGCGTCGGCGCACGCCACCACCGAGCGCAAAACCGCGCAACCATCTCGGATCACTGGTCGCAGCGCGGTACCGTGTCGAGTGCCCAGCGAGGACCCCGAGGACCAGACCGCGGCACCGGCGATCATCATGGTCGCGTGCGGGATGAATCCGGCAGCGCTCGTGTTGCCACCGAACGCCGACCTCGGCCGGCGAATCTCCGCGGCGGGATCGATCCACGAGGTCGCCGAGGAGCGCATGTCTCGCGACCACGCGACGGTGCGCTGGGACCGCGGCACGTGGGTCATCACCGACCTCGAGAGCCGCAACGGCACGTTCGTCAATGGCGAGCGCATCGCGGGCGAGGCGAGGCACCGCGGCGATGCAGTGGTGCGGCTCGGCCACACCGTGTTCTTGCTGGTCGCCGATGGTCGAGGTCATCCAGTTCCCGACGGAGATCCGGTGGTCGGCCCCGAGCTCGCGCGCGTCCACGCTCAGATCCGGCGCAACGCGGGGGGCGACACGTTGCTCGTGGAAGGCGAGCCCGGATCGGGCAAGGAGCTCGCGGCGCGGCTATTTCACGACGCCGGTCCACGCAGGTCGGGCCCGTTCGTCACGGTGAACTGCGCGGCGATCCCGGACGGCGTCGCAGATCGCCTGCTGTTCGGTGGCAAGAAGGGCGCGTTCGAGACGATCGGTCACTTCCAGATGGCACACGGCGGGACGCTGTTCCTCGACGAGATCGCGGATCTCGACGCGGCCGCCCAGAACGCGCTGTGGCGCGTGCTCGACGTGCGCGACTCGAACGACACCCCGATCGAGCTCGGCGTCGTCGCGGGTGGGCACGAGCTGCATGCCGCGGTCTCCGAGGGTCACCTCCACGGCGACCTCCATCAGCGCCTCTTGCAGACGATGGTGCAGCTACCTCCCTTGCGCATGCGACGCGTCGACATCGCGCGGCTCGTGCAGCACGAGATCGCCGAGGTCGCCGCGAAGACGGGGCTCATCCTCGCGACGCACCCCAAGCTCGTCGAAGCGTGCTGCCTGCGACCGTGGCCCGGCAACGTGCGCGAGCTGCGCGCGTCGGTGCGTCACGCGGCGATGAGTGCCGCCGGCAGCGGCCGCGACGTCGTGCGGCTCGAGGATCTTCCGGAGACCGCGGGGATGCCGCCCGGCACCGCGAGCGAGACCGCCGTCGAGCGCCCGAATGCGGGGGAGCTCGACAAGTCCGCGATCGTCACCGCGATGGAGCGCGCGAACGGCGTGGTCAGCGTCGCGGCTCGCGCCCTCGGGCTGCACCGCTCGCAGCTCTACCGGTTACTGGACGACCACGACATCGCGCACGACTAGCAGGGCCGTTGCCCGGAGAACACGACGATCGCGGCGACCGGCCTGAACATGACGCCACGATAGGCAGGCCGCCCTCCGCGGCGTCATCGCATGCTCGTGCGACTCGCGGACTCACCACGGATAGCGGCCGCCCTTGTGGTCGAGGAACTCGCCGGTGTCCTTGATCGTGGCGGCGTCGAGCTCGCGCAGCATGCCGTGCACCGAGACGTCGACGGGCGTCGGTGCGCCGGAGCCGCCCATGTCGGTCTGCACCCAGCCCGGATTGATGACGTACGAGGAGATGCCCTCGGAGCGCAGGTCCACGGCGAGCGACTTCGACATCATGTTGAGTGCGGCCTTGGACATCCGGTACGCGTAGAAGCCGCCGCTCGTGTTGTCGGCGATCGAGCCCATGCCCGACGTGATGTGCGCGAGCTTCTTCGTCATCCCGCGGTGGATGTGGGGCAGCATCGCGCGCGAGACCCGCAGCGCACCGAGCGCGTTGACGTCGTACGTGCGCATCGCCTCGGCGACATCGAAGTCTCGAACGCTCTGGCGCGTGCCGCCGTAGACGCCGGCGCAGTTGATCACGAGGTCGAGCGCGGTGTCGGCGAGCGCGGCCGCGAGCTCGGCCACGTGCGCATCGTCGGTCACATCGACGCGATGGACCCGGAGCGGACCGGCGAGCGCGCGCAGCTCGACGGCTTTGTCCGGATCTCGGACGGCCGCCTCGACCCGCTCGCCGCGTGCGAGGAGCTGGCGAACGAGCTCGAGTCCGATCCCGCGATTCGCTCCGGTGACGAGGACATGCATCGCCGGGAACGTATCACTGGGACTCGGCCTGTTCGCGGAGCTCGCGCAGCTTGCGTTGCATGCGAGCGATCACGATGCGATTGGCAACGTGCGTGGCCGCCATCGCACCGAGGCCGAGGATCGCGACGGCGATGCTGCGCGCGCGATTGAGCATGGTGACGGCCAGGCCATGCACTCCCGACGCACCGACGAGGTCGTACAGCGCGTAGTTGCCGCCGTCCGCGAGCCCGAGCCCCATCGGGACGATCTGGGAGACCCACTGGATGAGGACGCCGACCGAGAGCACTCCGATCACGAGCGCGACGCTCAGATCGATCCCTGCGGTATGGAGCAGCGTCATCGTCGACGAGTAGGTGACGAGCTTCGACGCCCCGACCCACAGGATGCCTTTCCAGGTGCCGTGGCTGCGGTGCCGCTGCAGCTCGCGGATGTGGCCATCGACCTCGACGAGGCGTGCGTTCCAGCGCTCCGCACGGTCGGCCTTGATCAGGCGAGTGCGGCGAATCGTATTGACGATCGTGCCGACGGCTCCCCGCTGGACGATCACCGCGAGCGCGACCATCGCGGGCACGACGATCGCGAAGCCGATGCCGATCGAGACCTTGAGGGCGTGCGGAATGTCGACGAGCAGGAACATGATCGGCGTGCCGATGATGATGACGATCACCGAGAGGTAGAACTGGCTCAGGTTCAAGAGGACGATCGAGGACAGCACGCGTGACCGCGGTGCGTGGCCGACGAGCATCGTGAGCTTGGTCGCCTCGCCGAGCGCGCCGCCCGGTGTGAGCGCGTTGATCGCGCGGCCGCTCGCCTGGGCCGCGAGCACGCGCAGGTACGAGACCATGCGCGCCTCGGGTCGCATGAACGCCTGGAGCGCGGCGGCATCGAAGCACAGCGCGACGACATCGAGCGTGAGGATGACGGCGAACCACCAGCCCACGCTCTCCACGGCACCGGTGAAGGCGTGCCAGCCGATGCTGTGGATCATCCACCACAGCGCGACGCCGCCGATCACCATCATGACGAGGTTGAAGATGTGACTCGCGATGTGCCGGCCGTCCTGCGGCTCTTCGGTCACACGTTCACGTCGGTCGTCATGCGCGAGCTGGCGATGGTACATCGGGACGACGCTGACGCCGGTAGCGATCGCATGTCTCCACCTCTGTAGACGCTTCCCGATCGCGAACCGCGGGCGCCCGCCACTCGCCGTCGTCAGCCACGACAGCTACGAGTCGGGTGGGGCTGGAGCGCTGTCGTGCGGTGATGTCACGTTCGAGCGCGCTCGCGCGCGACGCTCGCGTACGATCCGCAGGAGGTGATCTTCGAGCGTGAAGCGCAGCCGGCGCTGTTGCACCTTGGCCCAGACGAGCTGGCCGGCGCCTGTCGAGAGACTCTTCTTGTAGCGCATCTCGCCGCCGAGAAAGTCGTAGAGGTCGAGGTTCGCGGCGGCGCAGTGCTCGATCGCGCCGGTGTGGCAGATGAAGCCGGGCTTGATGCGCGCGTCTTCGATCATCGGGAACCCGGACTGGTATTGCAGCACGCGACCGCCCCACACGAAGTTGTACAGGCACCCGAGCGTGCCGGCTGCCCCGCGCACGCGCAGGAGCTGGATCTCGCCGCTCGCGAACCGCTTCGCGATCAGCCGGCGATGGAACCGATCGAACCACGGGTCCGCGAACGCACCGGGCTGGCCCTTCGCGCGCCACTGCGTGACGTGCAACCCGCACAGCTCGTCGTAGATCGCGATCGCCTCGCGTTCGTCGGAGGCAACGTCGATCGAGATCGGCCCGGCGAGTCGCTGCGCCTTGCGGATCTGACTGCGGGTCTGGCCGGAGAGCTTCGCGAGGTAGCCATCCGCACGCACGCCGTGCAGATCGACATGATAGGCGGGCACGGCCCGGATCACGCGCACGCGATGACGGCCGCGGTCTTCGTCGCGCAGGCCGCCGAACGCGTGCTCGCGTAGCCCGGGCAGGACGAGCTCGTCCCACCAGCCCGGCAGCGCGTCGGCGACGACCTCGATCGGGAGCTCGTCACCGGCGAGGCCGTTGTATTCGACCCACAGCTCGTCGAACCGGACCACCCCGGTGGTGTTGAGGTGCAGCGCGCGGCTCGCGATCACGCGATGGCGCAGGTCGAGGCGCTGGCCGAGGAAGCCCGCCGCGACGGGCCGCCCGTCGTCGAGGAACACGGCGAGCCGCGGGGCGCGCTCGATCGGCAGGCACGCGAGCCAGTTCTCGATCCAGCCCCAGCTCAAGAAGAACGAGTGGCAACGCAGGTCATTCCAGATCTGCTGGGCGCGTGGCGAGTACGGATCCACGAGCTCGAGCTCCACGCGGCGCGATGGGTTGGCGCTCATGTCCCGCTGTCAGAGCAATCGGCGATGATGCTGCGCATGGCGCGTCTCTCTGCCGCCGAGGTCTTCACCCCGACTTCGTACCCGACGTACACGTACGTGCCAAGAGACGAGCTCCATCATGAGCGACTGCTCAGACAATGGAAGCAATCGACCACGCAGATCGCGTCGGTGTCGGGCCCGTCGAAGGCGGGCAAGACCGTGCTCGTGCAGCGCGTCGCGGGTGAGGGCAACCTCATCACCGTGAGTGGCGCGTCGGTGCGCGCTCCCGATCAGCTGTGGGAGCGCGTGCTCGACTGGTGGGGCGAACCCCACACCACCACGGCGAGCCGCGCCGACACCTCCTCGGAGCTCAAGGTGACCGATCGCGGCGTCACGCTCGGGATGGCCGGCACCGGCGCGAGCAGCAAGACCGGCAGCACGACCGGCTCCAACACGATGGAGACCACGGTGGCCACGGTCAACCGCCGCGGGCTGCCGCAGGTCGTCCACGATGTCGCGAACACGCAGTTCACGCTCCTGCTCGACGACTTCCACTACATCCCGGGCGCGATCCAGGCCGACGTCGCGCAGCAGCTCAAGGACGCGGCGAGCCGAGGCGTGCGGATCTGTGTCGCGAGCGTGCCGCACCGCGCGGACAACATCGTGCGCGCGCTGCCCGAGCTGCGCGGTCGCGTGCTCGCGGTCGATCTCGACTACTGGAGCCGGCGCGATCTGCTCGAGATCCCGCGGCTCGGCTGCGAGCACCTCGGGATCCACATCGATTCGATCTCGCTCGGCATGTTCGCGACCGAGGCCGCCGGCTCGCCGCAGCTGATGCAGTCGATCTGCCTGTGGATGTGTAACCACCTCGGCGTGCGCGAGACCGTCGAGCCGTCGCGCGCGATCACGCTCGACGAGTCCGCGCGCAAGGAGATCCTGTGGCTGACCTCGTGCACCGTCGATTTTCGCTCGCTGGTGCGCGCGTTGATCTCGGGGCCGAAGGCGCGGCCCGATCAGCGCAAGAAGTACAACCACCGCGACGGCAAGCGGGCCGATGTCTACCTGACGATCATGCGTGCGGTCGCGATGGATCCGCCGCGCCTCACGCTCGAGTACGCCGAGCTCGGCAAGCGCCTCGAGGAGCTCTGCAAGGGCAGCGAGCAGCCCGACGGTGCGAGCGTGGTCCGCACGTGCGTCGCGCTCGGCCAGATCGCGGGCGGCTTCGCGGCGCCGACCGGCCCGTCGCTCGAGTGGGACGAGCAGGAGCAAGTGCTCGTGGTGCCCGATCCGTATCTGCTGTTCTATCTGCGGTGGTCGGGGATCCTCGAGCGCGAGGCCGACGCAGACGCGTAGCAGAACGTAGCGGTTCGATCAGAAGTTCGGCTTCTCCTTGCGGTACTTGCCGACGATCGTTCGCAGGTACTCCGCGAGATCGGTCACTTCCTCGTCGGCGTTCGCGCGCGACACGTAGACCTCGATCACGTCGTGGCCCTCGTCGCCGCCTGGCTCGCGGATGCGGAGCTGGACCCAGCCCTCGTCCTCGTCCCGCTTTCCCTTCTTGCGATTCTCGAGGTCGAGCGCGTCGATCAGCTTCCAGACCTTCTTGGTCTCTTTCTTGTCGAGGTTGATCGTGCCGAGGTCCTCGGACGTGTCCGCGTTGCCGTAGCCGACCGACATCGAGTTGTCGCGGATGCGGATCTGCCAGTCGTCGCCTTCGGGTTTGTTCGAGACGAAGTCGAACATCCGGCCGTTGACCTCGCCGCGATCGACATCGCCGGGCTCGCGCGCGCCCTGGGCGTACTCGCCACCGGCCTTGCATCCGACGAACAGCGAGGAGATCAGCAGACAGATGAGGAGAGCGTGTCGCACGAGGCTCGATCCTAGCAGGCCCGGCGGGTGAGGATGCGCTCGATGCTCCGCTTCCACGGTCAGGCACTCGAGGCGAGGGCCGTGGTGCGTGACGGCACTCACCGGGCAGCGACGCTCGAGGCGACCTGGCGGCGGTTCGCGCCGGCGGCCCGGCAGGCTGGAATCACGCGGATCGCGGAGCTGACGGGGCTCGACACGATCGGGATCCCGGTGTTCGCCGCGATCCGGCCGATGGGGCGCTCGTTGTCGACGCAGCAGGGCAAGGGGCTCACGCCGCTCGCGGCCCGGGTGAGCGCGCTCATGGAGAGCCTCGAGACCTGGACCGCGGAGCACCTCGCGCTGCCCGTCGTACGCGGATCGTTTCGGGCCCTGCGCGAGCGCGCCGTCGACGTGCGCAAGCTCGCGCGACCCCGCAAGCGGCTCGACCTCGACGCGCGCTGGCGATGGGTCGAGGGACGCGACCTCGCGCGTGACGTGCCGGTCCTCGTACCGCTCGAGGCGGTGACGCTCGACACCGTGTTCGCGAGGCCGCCGGTCTTCGACGTGTCGTCGAACGGGCTCGCCTCGGGCAACGTGCTCGTCGAGGCGATCATCCACGGGCTGTGCGAGGTCATCGAACGCGACGCCGAGGCCGCGTGGCGTCGCGCCGGAGGCGATCGGCGGATCGTGCTCGACACGATCGCGGATCCGGCGTGCCACGCGCTGATCGCCCGGATCACCGCAACCGGTGCGCGGGTGTTCGTGTGGGACCTCGGCGAGCAGGCCGGCGTTCAGGTGATCGGCTGCGCGATCATGGAGGACCCGCGCGAGCCGGCGTGGCGCGCGCTCGGCTTCTACCAGGGCTTCGGCGCGCATCTCCTGCCCGAGATCGCGATCGCGCGCGCGCTCACCGAGGCGGCGCAGACGCGGCTGACGTACATCGCCGGCGGCCGCGACGACTTCTTTCCGTTCGACTACGCACGCGCCACCGATCCCGAGCTGCTCGTCGAGATCTGGGAGCGGCTCGCGGCGCCGTGCGACGACCCGGCGAGCGCCGATGATCTGCCGCGGATCGACGCGCGCAGCCTCGGTCATGCACTCGAGCAGATCGTCGAGCGACTCGGCGAGCAGGGTCATTCGGTGATCGCGGTCGACCTGACCCATCCCGAGCTGCGCGTGCCGGTGGTGAAGGTGATCGTCCCCGGCCTCGCGACCGACGTGGAGGCGATGGGATGACGACCATCGTGTTCATCGGACCGACGCTGCCCGCGGCCGAGGCCGCGCGGTTGTTGCCGGGCGCGACGATCGCACCGCCGGTCTCGGTCGGCGACGTGCTCCAGCTCGCGCGACGCCGGGGCATCCGGCGCATCGCGATCGTCGATGGCTACTTCGAGCGAATGGCCGCGGTGTGGCACAAGGAGATCCTCGTCGCGCTCGAGCGGGGCATCGCGGTCTGGGGCGCCGCGAGCATGGGCGCGTTGCGGGCGGCCGAGCTGGCTCCGTTCGGGATGATCGGCGTCGGATCGATCTACCGTGAGTTTGCGAGCGGACGGCTCGTCGCCGACGACGAGGTCGCGGTCGCGCACCTGCCGGCCGAGTACGGCTTTCGCCAGACCAGCGACGCGCTCGTCACCCTCCGCGACGCCCTCGCGCGCGCCCCGATGCTGTCGGCCCGTTCGCGCAGTGCGCTCGTCGAGCTGGCGCGGGCGCGATTCTACCGCGAGCGCAGCTGGGAGCGCTTGATCGCCGACGCTCGTGCGGCCGGGCTCCCGGCTCGCCAGCTCGACGCGCTCGCCGCATGGCCGAAGCCCGACCGCAAGGCCGCCGATGCGCGCTTGCTGCTGCGCCGGCTCGCGAGCGATCGCGGAACGAGATCGGCGCCACTCCGCGTGCCGCGCACCTGGGCGCTGAAGCAACTCGAGCGCACACTCCGATAGGCTTCCCCGCGCCGAACCAGCCGACGTGGTCCGGATCGCGTCGGCGGAGCGGCCACTTCCGAGCCGATCACCGGCAAACGGCGTCGTCGCAGTGCTCCATGATCGCGACGAGCGCGGTATCGTTCCCCGCAGATGGAGATCGCGAACGCTGCGCCGGTCCTGGCGGGCGGTCGGTTCGAGGTGCGAGGCACGCTCGGTGCCGGTAGCGCCGGCGTCGTCTATCGCGCGTTCGATCACCAGCTGCAGCGCGAGGTCGCGCTCAAGCTGCTCAAGCGCGCGTCGGGCCGCGATCTGTATCGCTTCAAGCGCGAGTTCAGGACGCTCGCGGACATCGTGCATCCGAACCTCGTCACGCTCCACGAGCTCCACTCGACGGGAGGTCACTGGTACTTCACGATGGAGCTCGTCGAGGGCGTGTCGTTCATCGACTGGACGCGGCCCGGTCGAACGAGCGGTCCGGCGCGCGGACGAGCGGACATTCACGAAGCGAAGCTCGACGACAAGCGGCTGCGCGAGGCGGCGATCCAGCTCGTGGACGCGCTGGTCGCGCTCCACAGGGCAGGGAAGCTGCATCGCGATCTGAAGCCGTCGAACGTGCTCGTCACCGACCACGGCCGGCTCACGCTGCTCGACTTCGGGCTCGTCGCGGGCGTCGCCGAGGGTGATCCCGAACGGCTCGCCGTCGGAACGCCGGTGTACATGTCGCCGGAGCAAGCATCGGATCAGACGCTGGGCGAGCCGAGTGACTGGTACGGCGTCGGCGCGATGATCTACGAGGCGCTCACCGGACGGCGACCGTTCGAGGGTGACTCCGAGCAGGTGATGACGCGCAAGCAGACCGAGCAGCCCGTGCACCCGACCCAGGTGGCAGCCGGCGCGCCGGCGGATCTCTCGCGGCTGTGCATGGCGCTGCTCCAGCCCCAGCCCTCGGCACGGCCGACCGGGCTCGCGATCCTCACCGAGCTCGGGGCGGCGCCGTCGGCGGTCACGCGCGGCATCACGCGCAGCCATCCGCCCGCGGCGTTCGTCGGGCGAGTGCGGGAGCTGGAACAGCTTGCGGGTGCGCTCGCCGAGGCCCGGCGCTCGGGCGTGGCGATGGTCGTGCGTGGCAAGAGCGGGATCGGCAAGAGCACGCTGGTGCGGCGGTTCCTGCGCGGGCTCGGCGACACGGTGTTTGTCGTCGAGGGCCGCTGCTTCGAACGCGAAGCGGTGCCGTTCAAGATGCTCGACGGCGTGGTCGATGCGTTGACCGCGGCGGTCATGAGCTTGCCGCCGGAGGAGGCCGCCAAGCTCGCACCGGGCGAGCTCGGATCGCTCGTCCGCATGTTTCCCGTGCTTCGCCGGGTCGAGCGGTTCTCCGAGCTCGCCCCGCAGAGCCCGGCGCCGGTCGATCCGCAGGAGCTCCGGCGTCGTGGGTTCCGTGGGCTCAAGAGCCTGATCTCGCGGCTCGCGCGGGTGCGGCCCGTGGTGATGTTCGTCGACGACGCCCACTGGGGCGACGCCGACAGCGCCGGCTTCCTCGCGCAGCTCATGCACAGCGCGGAACGCGGCGTGATGATCATCGTCGCGCATCGGCCGGAGGACTACCTCGGCGTCGTCGCGCAGCTGCGGCGGACGCCCGGGGGCAACTCGCGCCGCGGCGATGTCCGCGAGCTCGACGTGGTGGCGCTGTCCGACGACGAGGCCCGGCAGCTCGTCGCGCAGCTCGCCACGGACTCGAGCCGCACGCAGATCGCCGTCGCCGCGGCGGCCGGCAATCCGCTCGTGCTCACCGAGATGGCGCGCGCGCCGACGTTCGATGCCGGCATGAAGATCGACGACCTCGTGCGCGAGCGCGCGAGCAGGCTGCCACCCGAGGCGCAGGCGATGCTGGCGGTGTCGAGCATCGCGGCGCGCCCTTTGCCGGTCGAGATCGCGGCGCATGCCGCCGGTGTCGTCGGCGGCCACGACGCGGCGACGCAGCTCTCGGTCGAGCGCCTCGCGACGCTGCGCCAGGTAGGCGACCAGATGATCCTGCATCCCGCGCACGACTACGTGCGCACGTCGGTGCTGTCGAACCTCGATCCCGAGACGAAGGCCGCGTTTCACGAGGCGATCGCGCGGGCCTTCGAAGCCGTGCAGGGCGAAGACCAGCTCGACTCGCAGGCCGTCGTCGAGCACTGGCTCGCCGCCGGGCATCCCGCGAACGCGGCGCACCACGCGGTGTCCGCCGCGCTGCACGCCGAGGAAGCGTTCGCGTTCCGGCGCGCCGCCGACTTCTACCAGATCGCGCTCACCTTCGGACCCTGGGATGCGGCCGGCCAGCGCGACCTCCTGCGCCGCAAGGCGCAGGCCCTCGTGTGCGCCGGTCAGCTCGACGAAGCGGCGCAGGTCTACGGCCATGCGGCGGAGCTGCTCGACGATGCCGAGGCGATCGACCTCGAGCGACTGCGCGTCGAGGCACTGCTCCGGGCCGGTCACCTCGACGAGGCGCTGCCCGCCGCCGAGAAGCTGCTCGCGCAGATCGGCATCCGCATCCCGCTCGGCGCCCGGGCCTCGCGCACCCGGCTCGCGACGCAGTGGATGCAAGCGAAGCTGCGCGGCCTCGACTACGCCGAGCGCGCCGCGACGGAGGTTCCGCCGGGCGACCTGCTCGCGATCGACGTCCTCTACTCGATCGCGAGCGGCCTCGCGTTCGCCGATCCGGCGCTCGGCCGCGTCGTGCAGTCGGAGCTGATCCGCGTGGCGCTCGATGCCGGCGAGCCGGTGCGCGTGTGCCTCGCGCTCTCGCAGGAGGTCTGTTACGCCGCCGCCGCGGGGAGCCGCAACCGCGTGGTCGTCGAGGCGGTCGCGAGCCGGCTGCGATCGATCGCGATCCGGGTCGACCGACCCGACGTGATCGGGGTCTCCGATGCGGCGATCGGCATCGCCTCGCACATGAGCGGCCGCTGGCGCGATGCGCGTGGCTACCTCGAGTCGGGGCTCTCGACGCTGCGCGATCACGGCGCCGGCGTGCGCTGGGAGATCGACATCGGCGACACGTTCTGGCTCGCGACGCTGTTCTATCTCGGCGAGTGGAGCGAGATGGCGCGGGTCACCCAGATGCTGCTGCGTGATGCGATCGATCGCGCCGATGTCGTCGCGCAGCTGAACCTGCGCATCGGGCGCTGCAACCTCGCGTGGCTCGTGCTCGATCGCCCCGACGAGGCGCGGGACCAGCTCGGGATCGCGGAGCGCGGGCTCGGAGACGGGTTTCATCTGCCGCACATGTCGGCGATGACCGCGGCGGTCAACATCGATCTCTACACCGGCGATGCGCGGTCCGGCGCGCGCCGGCTCGACGAGGCGTGGAGCCAGCTCGAGCAGATCGGCTGCCTGCGGCTGCAGCAGCCCCGGATCGAGCTCGCGATGCTGCGGGCGCGGACGCTGCTCGCGATGCCCGGGGTCTCCGAAGATCAGCTGCGAGAATCGCGGACGATCGCCGACGAGCTGATCAAGGAAGGCGCCCCGTGGGCCGCCGGGCTCGGTCACCTGGTGCGCGCCGCGGCCTATGCATGGAGCAGGCTCCCTGACTCGGCGCGCGTCGAGCTGCTCGCCGCCGAGGAGCAGCTCGTCGCGACCGGGATGATGGGATATCTCCACGTCGCTCGCATGCGTCGCGGACGGATCGAAGGTGGCGCCGTAGGGATCGCGCGCGCCGAGGCGGCTCGAGATTTCCTGAAGGACCTCGGGGCAGCCAACCCCGACGCGTTCGCCGGGCACCTGGTGCCGTGGCCGGGCTGACGCGGGGTCATTTTGATGTAATGTGCGGAGGGCCGAAAATCGGACCTTGCGAGACCAGCCGGGTGATCCGGACGGCTTCATCCGACGTACATGACGAGCCGGCCGTCGCCGGGACGAGGGACTAGTGTCAGATATTGCTCAACACCTCGCGGTGTCTCACAAGGTGGTGTTCGAGGACCTCGACTGGGATCTCGCGCGCAAGGTCGGGCTGACCGAGCAAGAAGTCGAGAGCCTCCTCTACTTCGCCGACGTCGAGAGCCAGACCGTCCACTACTTCCTCGAGGTCTCGAAGCTCAAGGTCGCGCGTGACCCCGAGCTCTTGACGTTCCTCACGATGTGGAACTACGAGGAGTACTTCCACTCGTACGCGATCACGCACCTGCTCACCGAGTGCGGCATCAAGGTCGATACCGCTCACGAGCGCGCGAACAAGATCCGCGCGAACGCTCGCTTCAAGGCAAAGTTCGAGGACTTCGCCCAGGGGATGATCGCGCGGACGCTCCCGGAGACCTTCATCGCGCTGTGGATGTTCTGGGGCTCGCTCCAGGAGTGCCTCACCACGCAGGCGTACGAGGAGCTCGCGAACAACACGAAGAACCCGGTGCTCGAGGAGCTCTGCCGGCGGATCGCCAAGCAGGAGCGTCGCCACTTCGCGTACTACTTCGGTCAGGCGAAGAAGAAGCTCGAGGGCAAGCCGTTCGCGCAGCGCTTCGTGCGCATGATCGCGAAGAACTTCTACGCACCGGTCGGTGGTGGCGTGAAGACCGACGCCGAGGGCGCGCAGCTCGTCGCCAAGCTGTTCCCGAAGGATCGGATCTTCGAGGTGATGGGCTACATCGAGAGGAAGATGGCGCTCTTGCCGGGCATGGAAGGCCTCGACTGCGCGACCCGATGGGCCGCGAAGGTCCAGCCGATGTTGCCGCCCGAGACGCGCGCGCTGTCGATCCCCCAGCTCGCAGCAGCCTGAGTCAGAAGTCGGCGGTGAACGTCGCCGTCACGACTTCGAGCCCGATGCACGGCTGACCCACGGTCGCGGTCTCGGCCTCGGCATCGCTGCACTCGTCATTCGCGTCCGCCGGGAACGTGCCCTCCTGCCGGCGGTCCTCGATACGGAGCGAGTCGCCGGAGAACGTCAGCGTCGCGACCAACCGTGTTGCCTGGCACTCGCCGTCGAAGCTGAACGCGAAGGCCGACTCGCTCGCCCAGCCGCCCGAGTCGCTGCCGGTCTCGAAGGCCCAGTTGCCGATGTGGATCGTCTCGTCATCGCTCGCCTCGGCCTGACACGTGGCGAGGTCGGGGCACGGGTTGACGTTGACGAACACCGACCCGAGGAAGTTCTCGTTCTTGATGAAGACGTTCGGCTCCTGGATGTCGAGCACCGAGGGACCCTCTGCGTCGCACGATCCCGTGTTGTCGGTCCACGTGGCGAGCGTGTACACGCCCTCGTTGTCGGTGAGCGAGCCGCCGCCGCCGCAGCCGACGAGCACGATGGTCAAAGCCAGGCTTGTTCGCATCGGGCCATCCTATCGCGTCGCAATTCGCCCGGGTCGATCTCACGACGGGCGTGCCGGATGCTGCCGCTTATCCCCAAAGTTCAGTTGGGTTGATCCGAGCCCGAGCCCAGCGTGCGAAGCACGCGGAGCCCGAGCCCGATCTGAGCCCGCTCTCGTGTTGACTGGAACCGCCAAGACAGCGACGAGACCGGCTCA
>Ga0299915_10000638_pt1 | contig 26341 bp, 26 predicted proteins | sample RVTome_13_FD_200263 | JGI IMG/M metagenome (GOLD analysis project Ga0299915, IMG submission 200263) | Soil microbial communities from uranium-contaminated site in the Upper Colorado River Basin, Wyoming, United States - RVT92D227 (version 2) ... | reverse complement strand
GCCTGGGCTAGAGGAGTCGCCATGCCGTCGGCGGCATTAAGCCGGGAAAGAGGAGTTGCCCGGAAAACGCCGCTGTCCTTGCCGTCAACAAAGCCCTTCCAGCCAACTTTCTTGAGGTAAGGCATCTTGACATATGTCCACGGCTCTACATGCTCAGCGATATGTTCGAGGTATTCTCGAGGTGCGTATTTGACAAATTCCTTGCCGTCGGGGTCAACCACTCTAACCTTGCCATCGTAGAAGTTTACCCGATTCTTTTCGTCAACTAAACCCATGTAGTAAGTACGGTGGGTATAAGCGTCGCTTAGAACCATATCCAGGTATTCTTTGTTCTTGAGCACAATGTCATCGAAGACTTTTAAGGAGAGCTTAGCGAATTCAACCGAGTCCTTGGCTATCTGTTCGACTTCTTTCCTTTCCTCTTCGTTAAGCCCTTTGCTGACGCCGCCGGGCAGACCGAAGACAGGATGTACGGCTCTACCGCCTAGCATTTGTATTATGCGGTGATTTTTCATTCGTGTATTAATTACAGCTCCGCCTAACTCTAAACCTACTTTGGCGATGACTCCCAGAATATTGCGTTCAGCTACGGGAGCTTCCGGGCCCATGACGAAGTCGGGACCGGCCAGGATATAAAAATGGGTGGTGTGGTCTGTAACAAAGAACGAACTGTAAAAAAGTTCACGGAGTTTTTTAGCTGGGCTGGGTGGGTCGACATGGAACAGGTCGTCCAGGCATTTTGCCGATGCAGCATGATGAGCTTCAGGACAGACGCCGCAGATTCTCTGGGTTATCTGGGGCATGTCCTCGGCTAAACGCCCTTCAGCGAACTTCTCAAAGCCTCTGAGTTCTGGGACTTGAAAGTATGTATTTTCAACCTCGCCGGCATCATTGAGGAATATCTCTATTTTGCCGTGACCTTCCAGTCTGGTAATAGGGTCAATGGTTATTTTTTTCATTTGATTCTTGCCCTCCTTAGTAACGAGTCAGCTAAGCTATAGCGATAGAAAGTACCAACGGGGTCGCGTATGTCAGAAATGATTTTATCTATTTCAGCCGGGTCGTTGGAGTCGATCACCGAGGCTATTCCACTCAGGAAATGAGCTCCCTGGTCGATTACTCCATCGACCGGTCCGTAGCAGCCGGTGCACGGCATATTGGCTTGTGGACAGGGTGCTTCACAGCCACCACGGGTAGCAATGCCGGCGCACATTAAGCCTTGCTCCAGCAGGCAAATTTCAGGTTCGGGAATCATCTCGAAGGTTCGATAGAACTTTTTGACTTTTTTCACATCTCTCTTACGGGGGCAGTCGTCACATACTGCTTTAGCATTATGCGTAATCACCGTGCCCTTGGGCGGTAGTTTGCCTTCAATGAGAGCTTCTAGTGCCAGCCATGTTGTTCTGGCTTCAGGCGGACATCCGGGGATAATATAGTCTATATCTATTGTCTGGCCAAGGGTTTTGACCGTGTCATAGAATTCGGGTATAGTCAGCTCACCCTCCGGAACCTTGTATTTTGTCTGGGGCACAATCTTTTCCTTATTCACTGTTGAGGGTGTTTCGAAATAAACCCGATCGAAAATAGTTTGCCGGTTAAAAAGATTAGCTAGCCCCGGGATACCACCCTCATAGGCGCAGGCACCGTAAGCAATCATCACCTTGGATTTTTCACGCAGCATCTTGGCCAGGTGTTCCTGCTCTGAGTTTCTAATTGCGCCGTTAAATAAGCAGACATCTATGCTCTTTGCCGGCATAGCTTCAACGTCTTTATATTTGGCATCGATAGCTACCGGCCAGAAGACTATGTCCGCGACCTCGGCTAACTTAAGGATTTTGTCGCCAATCTGGAGCTGAGCAATCTCGCAACCACCACAACTTGCCGCCCAGTAGAGCGCTAATTTGAGCTTAGCCATGTTTTGCCTCCTTGGAGTTCTTATTAAGTGGCCCTAGGGCTCTAACTTTTACTGTCATGTCGTCAACTATTGATACGAAGCGGTCTCCTTCAGAAGCTGATACCCAATCCAGCCGTACTCGTTCCTCCTCAATGCCCAACTGCTCCAGAGTTTTCTTAATCAGGGGCATGCGTCGCATCGTCTTATAATTTCCCTCGACGTAGTGGCAATCCCCTGGATGGCAGCCTAAAATCAAAACGCCGTCAGCGCCCAGTTCGAATGCTTTGGCGACGAAAGTTGGTTCCACCCGGCCACTGCACATTACTCTGATAATACGGACATTGGGCGAGCATTTCATTCTGGCAGTGCCAGCCAGGTCAGCGCCCCGATAAGAACACCAGTTACAACAGAAGCCGACAATCTTTGGTTCGAAATTGTTCATACTAATACTCCCTCGATTTCTGCCATAATTTCTTCGCTGGTAAAGTGCTTATGTGTTATTGCCGCGCTAGGGCAGGCTGCCACACAGGTGCCGCACCCTTTGCACAATGCCTCGTTGATTCGAGATACTTCGTCTTTTTCAATAAAGTCAATAGCGTTGTATGGACAGAGTAGATTGCAGATTCGGCAGCCAGAGCATTTCTCTTCATCTATGACTGCCACGGCTGCTTCCAGTTCAACGCTACCTTTGTTGATTAGAGCCAATATACGGGTAGCTGCTGCTGAGGCTTGTGCCACCGTGTCAGGTATGTCTTTAGGACTTTGACAGCAACCGGCGATAAAGACGCCTTCGGTCATAGTAGCCACAGGGTCAAGCTTAGGATGTCTTTCTATGAAGAAACCATCTGCACCCTGGCTGATGCCGAATTTCTGAGCCACTTTTTTGGCGTCAGCGCGGGCTTCCAGGGCTATACACAGGACAACCATGTCAACCGGAACACGGACAATAGTTCCGAGTAAGCTATCCTCGCCGACGACGATCAATTTTCCTTTCTCTTCATCGTTTTGTGCCCTGTCTGTGACTTCAGCCGGTTTGCCGCGTATGAAACTAACCCCTTCTTTAGACAGTCGCTTGTAGAATTCCTCGTAACCCTTGCCAAAGCAACGCATGTCTATGTACATCTGATATACATCAGCTTTTGTTTTTTCCTTTATCAGGTGAGAATATTTGAGGGCATACATGCAGCAGACCCGAGAACAATACTCATGGTAATTTTCATCTCGGCTACCCACACAATGGATTATGGCTATGCTCTTCGGCTCGGAGCCATCTTTTAGGACAATTTTGCCGCCGGTAGGCCCCACGGAATTACAAATTCTCTCAAATTCAAGGCCTGTGACGACGTTGGGCAATCTGCCATAACCGTATTTCGTGATAGGCGTGGGGTCGAACGGGTCAAAGCCAGTGGTTAAGATTATGTTGCCGACGTCTACCTCGGCGATTTTATCTTGCTGCTCAAAATCAATAGCTTCCCTCTCGCAGTACTTTTCGCAGGCACGGCATTTGCCTTTGAGGAAATAGGCACAACTCTCCTTGTCTATAACAGGAATATTGGGTACTGCTTGTGCGAATGGTGTATAGATGGCTTTTCGCTGACTTAAGCCGAGGTCAAACTCGCTATCTGCCTTCCAGGGGCATTTTTCCTGACAGATACCACAGCCATTGCATTTAGATTCGTCAACAAACCTGGCTTTCTTTCTAATCTTGACTTTAAAGTTGCCTATAAAACCGGAAACATCCTCGACCTCACTATAGGTCATTAATTCGATGTTAGGATGTGAGCCTGCGGATGTCATCTTAGGTGTCAGGATGCATGCAGAGCAGTCCAGGGTAGGGAAGGTCTTGTCGAATTGAATCATGTGTCCGCCGATGCTCGGCTCTTTTTCTACCAGGTAGACTTTGTGTCCCGCATTTGCTATTTCTAACGCCGCCTGAATACCGGCGATGCCGCCACCAACGATAAGTGTGTTGGCATTAACTGGAACCTCCCTTGTCTCCAGGGGCTCATGATAATAAACACGCCTTACGGCAGCGCTTACCAGAGCTTTGGCTTTATCTGTAGCTTGCCCGTTGTCTTCCGTGGTCCAGGAGCAGTGCTCTCTGATGTTTGCCATTTCGAAGAGATAGGGATTGACTCCAGCTTCCTGGACAGCGTGTCGAAAAGTCGGCTCATGCAGCAGCGGAGAACAGGAAGCGACCACAACCCGGTTGAGCTTCAAATTCTTGATGTCATCCTTAATCATGCTCTGTCCTGGGTCGGAGCACATAAACTTGTATTCACGGGCGACCGCTACCGCCGGCAATCCTTTAACAAATTCAACTACCTGCGGGACGTCGACAGTGCCGGCTATATTAGACCCGCAGTGACAGACATAAACACCTATTTTTGGCTTCGCCATTCTTTTCTCCTTCGTTTTACTCCAGAGCCTCTGAGGCCAACTCTAAAACATCCTTAATCTCGATTTCGTTACCTTTGTCCATAACCAGTACGGTATCATCGAAATTTAACATGCAATAGGGGCAGTAAACGCCTAATGTACCGGATTTCGTTTCCAGAGCTTGTTCGAGTCTGATATCAGAGAACCTCTCTCCCTTTTTGGTTTCCATCCAAATTCTTCCCATACAACCACCACCGCAACACAGCGAATACTCACGAGAATCCCGCATCTCAACCAATTCCAGACCGGGGATACTATTTAGAATCAACCTGGGCTCGTCATACATACCTTCGCGACGCCCTACACAGCACGTATCATGCAAGGTGACTCTTTTGTTCACCGGTTTGGTGAATTTTAGTTTGCCTTCTTTGATGAGACTGGCTAGTAGTTGAGAAATGTGAATCACCTCGAAATTACTTCCAAGTTCGGGGTAGTCATTCTTGAAGGCAAGATAACAGTGCGGGGAAGTGACCACTATCTTCTTAACCCCAAGTTCGTTAAAAGCTTTAATGTTGGTCTCCGCCAGGTTGTGCCACAGACTTTCGGCGCCCCCATTTCTCGCGCTCTCGCCGCAGCAGACTACATTGTTACCCGGGATACCAAAGTCTACGTTGGCTTTATTCATGATATAGACTGCTGCCCGGAGCACTCTCTGGATGCCCAGGTCGTATGCCTGGTAACAGCAGGGGAAATATAGATACTCAGTCCCCTTAGTAAATGTTTTAACACCAGTGAATTTCGCCCAGTCCATTCGTTTCTCTGGCGGCTCTCCCAGCGGATTACCCACACTGGCGATATTTTTGACTGTGATTCGGAATGACTCGGGGGCCTTGCCAGCGCCCACTTCCATTATTACCCTACGCATTGCTCTCATAATATGTGTTACTTGTACCCCGCGAGGGCATCGCTTAACGCAAGCGTAGCAGTTTGTGCATCTCCATAGGTCTTCATCTTCGAAATCGATCAAGCCCATCTGCGTTTTATGGAGTAATTTGCGTAGAGAGAATTCCCTTACCATGTTCCAGGGACAGATGGCGGTGCATAGGCCACATTGATAACATAATTCAAGGGGGTTGCCCCCCTCCTGTAAAATGATATCAGTGGTTTCTTTGGTGGGTACTACTGCTTCCATAGACGAATCCTTCCTTTCTCCTGATGTGGGCAAACGCAATATAATACAACAAAGCAGTCGTTCCTTGCAAGAATTAGCGCAAGCATTTTGTCCCGTTTAGGAAAAAAATTTAGGTAATTTTACTCTTTCAAGTTAAGTTTTAGGGCTGGGTATAGTCATTTTCTAATATGAATGAAGCAACAACGGGTAAGCAATATATAGCTTTAGTCTAAATAGATAATGCTATTTGCAGTTTACGGTCAGTTAGGCAAAACGTTTCAGCTGTTTTGGCTGAAAGGTCCCAGCTTTCTTACTTGTTCGGTCATCTCATTAACAATAGAAGCAAAGCGGTCCCCTTCCGAGGCTGAGACCCAATCCAGTCTGAGTCTATCCTCTTCTATGCCGAACTGCCCCAGCATCTTCTTGAGCAAAGGTATCCTGCGGGCTTCTTTTACATTACCTTCCAGGTAATGACATTCGCCGGGATGTCAGCCGCAGACCAGCACTCCGTCTGCCCCCAGTTCAAAGGCCTTAAGTATGAAGGTAGGCTCTACCCGGCCACTGCACATAACACGGATTACACGCACATTAGGCGCGTACTTTTTTCGAGACGTGCCTGCCAGGTCAGCCGCGGCATAGGAACACCAGTTACAGAGGAATCCGACTATTTTAGGCTCGTAGCTCATACCATTACTCCTTCCAGCTGTGCCATAATCTGCTTGGCAGTGAAATGTCGGCTGGTAATAGCTCCACTGGGACAGGCTGCGGCACAGGTACCGCAACCTTTGCACAAAGCTTCATTGATAAAAGATACCTTCTTTTCCTCATTATAAGAGATTGCAGTATAAGGGCAGAGCGAAATACAGGTCTTGCATCCGGAACAAAATTCCTCTTCAATGACTGCTGTCGCTGCCTCAATCTCGACTTTGCCTTTGCTTATCATTGCCATGACTCTGGCAGCAGCTGCCGATGCTTGGGCCACCGTATCCGGGATATCCTTCGGCCCCTGGCTGCAGCCAGCAACAAAAACGCCATCTGTGGTGGTGGCTACAGGGTCGAGCTTGGGGTGTTTTTCCATGAAAAAGCCATCTCTGCTTCGAGAAATAGAGAACAGCTTGGCAGTTTCACCGGCATCGGCTCGGGGTTCTAAGGCAGTACTCAGAACTACCATGTCTACCGGTAAACGCCTTTGCCGGGCTATTAACGTATCCTCGCAAACGACAACGAGTCTTCCATTCTCTTCCGGAGTTTCGGCTACATTCGTAATCTCTCCGGCGCGGCCTCGGATGAAGTTGACCCCTTCTTCCTGAAGTCGGTTGTAGAATTCCTCGTAGCCCTTACCAAAACAGCGAAGGTCGATGTAAAGCTGATAGATTTCTGCGTCGGGGATTTTTTCCCTTAACAAATGAGAAAACTTAAGTGAATACATACAGCAGACACGAGAACAATATTCGTGGTAGTTTAAGTCGCGGCTGCCAATGCAGTGCAGGATAGCTACGCTTCGTGGCTGCGAGCCATCTTTCAGGACTATTTTACCGCCGGTTGGTCCGGAAGCGCTGCTCATTCTCTCGAACTGGAAGCCGGTGATGACATTATCATATCTCCCATAGCCGAATTGCGACATGGGGGACGGGTCAAAGGAATCAAAACCGGTGGCAACGATAATGGAGCCTACATCTAAGTCAACTATTTTCTCTGTTTGCTCGAAGTCGATTGCCTTAGCCTCGCAGAACTTTTCGCAGGCGCGGCATTTGCCTTTAAGAAAGTATGTGCATTGCTCTTTGTCAATGACAGGCACGTTGGGCACTGCCTGGGGGAATGGCGTGTAGATTACTTTTCTTTTGCCGACGCCAAAGTCGAATTCGCTATCTGCTTTCATGGGGCATTTATCCTGGCAAGTGCCACAGCCAGTACATTTAGTTTCGTCTACAAAGCGTGGTTTTTTCCGGATTTGGACTTTGAAGTTGCCCACATACCCGGAGACATTGATGACTTCGCTATAAGTCATCATCTCTACGTTTTCGTGTGACCTCACCGAGGCCATCTTCGGTGTGAGTATTCAGGCGCTACAGTCTAGGGTGGGAAAGGTCTTGTCCAGTTGAGCCATGTGCCCACCGATTGAAGGCTCCCTTTCTACTAAATAAACCTTATGACCCGAGTCGGCAATCTCAAGTGCTGCCTGTATACCGGCAATTCCGCCACCAACCACCAGCGTGTTAGGATTAAAGGGCACCTCTCTGGTTTCCAATGGGATGTGATAGAATACACGCCGTACTGCGGCGCTGACCAATGCCCTGGCCTTGTCAGTCGCCTTCCCGCCATCCTCGTGTACCCAGGAGCAGTGCTCCCGTATATTTGCCATCTCGAAAAGATACGGATTTAAGCCAGCACTGACTAAAGTCCGCCTGAAGGTCTGTTCATGCAGTCTGGGCGAGCATGAGGCAACCACAACCCGGTTAATACCTAATTCCTTTATATCGTTCTTTATCAACTCCTGACCGGGGTCTGAGCACACAAACTTGTAATCCCGAGCTATGATTACCGAAGGCAGGCCTTTGGCAAACTCAGTCACCTGCTCGACATTAACTGTGGCAGCGATATTGGCACCGCAGTGGCAGATGTAGACGCCTATTTTTGGTTCCATTCGCTCCTCCTTTATTTCCCAAGATGCCCAGCTAATACCTTATCGGCTGGAACTATGTTATATTTCAGACCTACGGCTTTGCTGTCAATGCCGAAGGCTATAGCCATAAGTTGGGTGAAAAACAGAATAGGCAAGTTGAAATTTGTCTTGAACTTCTTGTTGACCATGCTTTGGTAGGCGTCCAGATTCAGTTGGCAGAATGGGCACACGGTAGCAATACATTCGGCACCGTTAGCTACAGCGTTATCGAGTAGTTTGTACATCAATCCCAGGGCAATTTCCTCTTCGGATAGAATAAGGGAACCACCGCAGCAGCGAGTTTTCAATGGATAGGGTGTAGCTTTGGCTCCTATACTCTCTATCAGGCGTTCTAGCGCTTGAGGATTTTCCGGGTCATCGAAGTTCGGTGTCGGCCGTACGACCTGGCAGCCGTAGTAAGGAGCTACTTTCAGCCCGCCGAGGTCTACCTTAACTCTGGCTTTGACATCATCCATGCTGACATCATTGGCAAAGACATCGAGTATATGCCTCACCTTGACCGTCCCGTGATAGTCCAGCCCGCCAGCGGCTAAGGCTTCATTTATTTTGGTCTTTATCTCAGGATATTCCTTGAAGTGCTGGTCAGTCCTATTAAGTATGAGATAGCAGTCGCTGCAGGCTGCTACCAGGTCAAACCCCCTTTTTTCGGCTAACGCCAAATTGCGGGCGCAGCAGCAGAAAGCGGACAACTCATCAACCACAGTGTAAGGCGTAGAGCCGCAGCAGTTCCAATCATCTAGCTCAATGAGCTCCATATCTAAAACTTTGGCGACGGCTCGAGCCGATGTATCGTACATCGGGCTGTCATCGTGCATGCAACAGCCTGGGAAGTAACTATAATGTTTCATGATGCGCCTCCGAATGCCTTTGCCTTGTCTAGGATCTTTTGAAGTTGGCGTTTTGCCTGGGGCTTCAGCGTTTTGGCTTTGAGCTGCAGGCGACCGTGCCGGAGCAGTCCGAGGCCGACCGGTATTGCTTTAAGAGCGCCGAATGGGTTCACTTGGATATAAAACCGGCTCATGCAGCCAAAGCGAGGAATCAGGCCTACGTTATAGACAGTATCGCTAAAGAGCTTGTACAGGACTGGTGTGTGCGTTCGTGGAGTACTTAAGTTATGACGCATGGCTAAGTGTTCCAGGGCATGCATGATATAGGTTGGCACGATGCCTCTAGGGCAACGCACTGTGCACATGTAACAAGACAAACAGAGCCACATGGAGTTGCTGGATAAAACCTCTTCTCTCATACCGGCTCGTGCCATGGCGATTATCTCGCGTGGCGTATAATCCATTTTATTAGCATTAGGACAAGATGCTGAACAAGTGCCGCATTGGATGCAGAGGTTGATTTTTTCGCCGCCGGGCATGGAAGAGATTTCTTGAATGAAGTCGTTGCTGCCATGTAGCTTTATTTCCATCGCACACCTACCTTCGGCTAATTATACTTCCTTTGTAATTTTTGACCAAATCAGCAAATGGCCTATTTTTACTTATTTCCTCGACTTGAAATACGGCATTATCCATAATAGGAACACAGGATATGGAATAGGAAGATAAATTGAACACGGGTCTGCTTTTTTTGTATCTAAAATACTGACTTGCTTACCCCCAGGGTAAGTTTATCACAGCTACCAGCCGATTTACGTCCGTTATAATGCTTGTTTTTATTTGTGCGGAAGACTTATAAAATGAATCTGTAATGAGCAATTATGCCTATGCCGAGCCGAATTACTTTACTGGTCTTGAGCGCGGGTCTGCTATAATGTGTCGGGACAGAGGAGACGTTTTTGGAAACCATAAGGATATTGATTGCGGACGACCACGCATTCGTACGTGAGGGAACACGCCGAATTCTAGAACAAGAGCCTGATCTGGAAGTTGTGGCGGAGGCGGGCGATGGTGAAGAAGCAGTAAAGCTTGCCTGTGACTTAAAACCAAATGTGGCACTTGTCGATGTTGCTATGCCGCGAATAGACGGCATTGAAGCAACCAGACGAATAAAAGCTCTATGTCCTGCTGTAGCGGTACTGGTATTAAGCGCTTATGACGACGATCAATTTATTTTCGGCTTATTGGAGGCAGGGGCTGCCGGCTATTTGTTAAAGAGTGTCCGTGGTCAAGAAATAGTTGATGCTATTCGGGCGGTACATGCCGGAGAATCTGTGCTTCACCCTTCGGTTGCCCGCAAGGTTTTAAATCGGTTCGCCAGCGCTTCTGGCAAGCCACGCGAGAGGAAGTCCCTGGACCTGCTCACTGAGCGCGAAATGGAAGTATTGAAAATGGTTACCAAAGGTTTGAGTAATAAAGATATCGCTGAGGGCCTTTGTTTGAGCGTACGAACTGTCCAGGGACACCTGGCGAATATCTTTAATAAACTCAGGGTTAGTTCACGGACTGAGGCTGTAGTACATGCCTTGAAGGAAGGTTGGGTCACTCTCGACGATGTGTCCTGATAATTTTGCCCTCCGGATTGCCTGGATATAGCGTCGTGCAGCGATTCTCATTTGATTGGCTGAAGAGGTTCGTACTCAGGACTGGCTTGGGGTCATTGAGACAAGAGCGTGGAAATCGTACCCGGCTGGCAGCCCTAAACTACATCTCAAACGTAGTTTCGCAGTCCCTGGAGCCAACATATATTCTTAATAGCAGTATTGATAGCATCATTGAAATAATGAAGGTTGATGCTGTTCTCATCTTTCTCCTAAATCAAGAACTTGGAGAACTTGTTCTTCATGCCCACAGGGGAGTCTCAGACCAGTTTATCTCTAGTGTTGACAGGCTAAAACTAGGGGAAGGTTTAAACGGCATGGTGGCTAAGACCGGGGAGCCGGCGTTAATAAGGGATGCCTCAAGGGACCGTAGATTGACCAAAACGGCTGTGAAAGAGGAGGGCATACGGTCTCAGGTTATCGTGCCGTTGAAGTCTAAGGGTAAGGTCATGGGTACTATTTGTGTCGCCATGCATCGGCACCGTCAATTTAATCAAGATGAAGTTGAACTGCTGGCCGCCGTGGGAAACCAGATCGGCGTTGCCATAGAGAATGCAAGCCTTTTTGAGGAGGAGCGGAAAGTCGCAGAGCAACTTCGGGAATCTGAAGAAAGATATCGAGCACTATTTCAGAATGCCCATGATGCTATATGGGTTCATGATATGGACGGAAATATTGTATCCGCCAACGTTGCTGCGGCCAGACTGACAGGATATGAAGTAGAAGAGCTGTGCCGCATGAACGTTAAATCCTTCCTATCTGAGGGCAGCTTGCATCTTGCAAAAGAAATCCGGAACCAACTTCTAGCTAAAAGAGCTGCATCTCAACCTTATGAGCAAAAGTTAATTACCAAAGAAGGGGTTGAGGCGATCTTGAAATTAACCACGGATGTGGTCGAGGTCAAGGGGGAAGCTATCGGCTTTCAACATATTGCTAGAGACGTTACGGAAGAGAAGCGGATGCAGGAAAGTTTACGTTTTTATTTAGGCCAAATAACTATGGCCCAGGAAGACGAAAGAAAGCGCATTGCCCGAGATCTCCACGATGAGACCATCCAAGCTCTAGTTGTCTTGTCTCGTCAGTTGGATGATATTGCCTCCAATGGCAGGGGAATATCCGAATACAAGAAAATCCAGTTAGATATGTTGAGGGAACAAATTAATAACATAATGGCAGACGTGAGGAGGTTAAGCCAGGACCTGCGGCCTCCGGCGTTAGACCGCCTGGGTTTGTTGCCTGCCTTAGAATGGTTAGCCTCCGATATCGGCAGACGCTCGGGGATGAATATTGAGGTTACGATGCGAGGTGTCAGCCGACGGTTCTCTCCTGATGTAGAGCTCGTTCTTTTTCGCGTTGCTCAGGAAGCTTTAAGAAATACCTTAAGGCATTCGCAGGCAACGAGTGCTGAAATTGCCGTTGAATTCGGTGAAAAGTTAGTTAGAATAACTGTCAAAGACAATGGCCAGGGATTTTACCTTCCGGAGACAACTGGGGACTTGGTAAAGCGAGGTAGGTTAGGCCTGGCAGGAATGCGAGAGCGCATTCAGTTAGTGGGTGGCAGCCTGAAAATAAGCTCTAAGCCCGGCAAGGGCACCACAGTAACCATTGAGGCACCGGCGGTAGAATGAACTCAAGGGATGATTGTCGTTTAACAAAAGCCTTGTCCTAAACTATTTAGGCAAAGATGGGCGGATAAGAAGGACAGGTTGCAGCGATTGTTCCACAATTCTGTTAGCGACGCCGCCGTAGACCCAACGACTGACCGCAGAGCGTCCGTGGGTAGCCATAGTTATCAAATCTACCTTTTCCCTTTGGGCAGCTTGTAGGATGGTTTCCGCCACTCTGCCAAGTTCACCTGGGATGACCTGTGACTTCACCTTCATGCCCTGTTTTTCAAGCTTGATTTCCATCTTTTTCAGGTATTCCGAAGCTTGCCCTTTTGCTTCCGCCCACAGTGTATCCCGGTGTTTTTCCCACGTCGGGTTGATGGGGTGGTCTCCATAAGAAGGCACTAAGGGAGGCTCGCATACCAAAGTTAGAAAGATCTCCGCTTCTGTTCCTTTAATCAACTGCTTGATAAAGGCGACAGGGCTCTCCGAGAAAGGTGAGCCGTCCAGAGGAAGTAAAAGTTTTTTCAATTCCACGTAGGAGACCTTCGGTGCCTTAGATTTTACCAGCAACACCTGAACGCCGGTTCCATAGAGCACCTTCCGAGCCACACTTCCCAGCACCCAGCGCTTGATTCCGGAGTATCCATGAGTGGAAATGACTATAAGGTCAACATTGTTCTTGTCAGCAAAGCCAACAATTTCGTCTGCCACGGTACCGTAGGCAATGGCTGCGGATGCTTCTATACCCTGTGATTGCAACTCCTTCACCTTTAGCTCCAGATAAGCTTTCATCGGTCGGTCCAACTGCTCAACGGAAGCGATGCTTACGGTGAAGAGTGTTACCTCACTGCTCTTAGTTTTGGCGATGGCCTGGGCATAGGGGATAGCCCTCTCCGCCAGTTCAGAGCCATCCAGTGGGACGAGCAGCTTTTTATATGCCATGGTTCCTCCTTAGCTTGGTGTGTTTACAAATTATAGCCGGATAGAGCGTCCATGACAACAGCTTGCAGAGATTTTTTGTTCGAGTAAATGGGCGTATGTTAAAATTCACTTAGGGCTAGTTCGAACTACCCGTACGGTACTCACTAGTCCTAGTGGTGTTTGGAAATGGACTTATCTCGTTTGCTTTCTTTAATCGAAAAAGTCCCGGCGTATCGGCAGCTTAAAGATGAGTTATCCGGGTCATCGGGAAAAGCTATTAGGCTGGCAGCAGGCGATGCAGTCAGGCCTTTCTTTATAGCCGCCCTTCACCAGGGATTAAACTTGCCCATTTTGGTAGTAGTTGCTCAGCCAGAAAATGCGAAGCGGCTCTATGACGAACTGCAAGCCTGGTGCCCCGATTTAAAATTTATACACTTTTTCCCAGAAAATGACTTTTTACTGGGTGAATACTCTGCATCTGATGCCATTACTTCTGCTGAAAGACTAAGAACTCTCTCAGCTCTCACTTTTCGCCGCGACGTGCCGACAGACGAACGCAATCCTATTGTTGTTAGTTCTGCTTTAGCTGCTGTCGGCAGAACAGCGTCTCGAGACAAATTCCAGGCATCCTGTCATGCATTGAAGGTCGGTATGAATATCGACCCGTTACAGCTCGCGGCAAGATGGCAGGATATAGGGTACGAATTTGAGAATGTTGTTGAGATACCAGGTATAGTAAGCCGCCGTGGAGGTATCATTGATATTTTCTCCCCGGATAGCGAGTTACCTGCCAGAATAGAATTCGTGGGTAACGAGATAGAAAGCATCAGGTACTTTGACCCGAAGACACAACGGTCATTAGAGTTGGTAAGCTCAGTGAACATAGTTCCGGCTACGGAAAATAAGCAAAATATTAGCGGAGACACTATTGTCGATTACCTGACCGAAAAAACGATTTTAATTACAGACGACCTCGATGAGCTCGAAGCTGTGGTGAATAAGCTGTACAGTGAGGCTGAAGAGATTGAAGTGAAGTCGGAGCCCGCTGAACAACCGGATTTGCCTATTGTGTCCTGGTCAGAATTTGAAACAAAGATAAAGGGAGTCGAGAAACGCCTGATGTTCTGTCCTTGGAGCACTGATTACCCGGACCAAAATCTTCAGTTTTTACCTTTGGCGCCAGTTCCGAGTTATGGGGGGAGACTTGAGGGATTCTCCAAAGGGCTTAAAGAGATGATTCAGGAAGGCCATCGTATAGTTGTAGTTAGCCAGCAAGCCAATCGTCTAGCCGAACTGCTGCAGGAACAGGATATCGTAGCGGGTTCAGTTTCACAGATAGACCAGTTGCCGCCTTTGAAATCGATTACTCTGGTCCACGGCTCGCTGGCTGAAGGCTGGGCAATGAAAGGCGTCATCACAATATTAACTGATAATGAGGTTTTTGGATTTATAAAGAAGCGACGTTTATCCGGTAAAAGACCTGTGCGCCATCACCTGTTTATTCCGGAATTGGCACCCGGTGATTTCGTAGTCCACATCGAGCATGGCATCGCCAGGTTTGCCGGGTTGACGAAGATAACCACAGATGGTGTTGAACGAGAGTACCTTATCCTGGAATATGCCGCCGGTGACAGACTCTATGTACCTACCGACCAGGTAGACTGTGTCAGCCGTTATATTGGCGCTAGTGACCAAACACCGCACTTGAGCCGATTGGGAACCCAGGAATGGGCACGCACCAAACAGAGAGTTAAAGAGTCCGTGGCTAACATCGCTCGTGAGCTTCTGGGCTTGTATGCTGCGAGAGAGGTAATCCCCGGCTTTGCTTACTCCCCCGATACTCTATGGCAGCAGGAACTTGAATCATCTTTCCCATATATGGAAACCTCTGATCAGTTGGAGGCAGTTCTGGCTGTTAAGGAAGATATGGAGAAGTCAAAGCCTATGGACCGCCTCGTTTGCGGAGATGTAGGTTATGGAAAGACAGAGGTTGCCCTCCGGGCTGCTTTTAAAGCGATAATGGACGGCAAGCAGGTGGCCTTGCTCGTGCCAACAACAGTGCTGGCACAGCAACATTTTGTCACATTCCGAGAAAGACTCCAAGCTTTTCCTGTAAGAGTCGAAATGTTGAGCCGATTCCGTACCGGAAAAGAACAAACCGACATAGTCAATGGTCTGACAGCCGGCACCGTGGATATCTGCATAGGTACCCACCGGTTACTTCAAAAAGACATAATGTTTAAAGACCTGGGGCTAATAATAATAGATGAAGAGCAGCGTTTCGGAGTTGCACACAAGGAGCACTTTAAGAAGCTGAGAAGGGAGGTAGATGTTCTGACCCTTAGTGCTACGCCCATTCCGCGTACTCTACACATGTCCCTGGCTGGAATAAGGGACATGAGCACAATTGAAACTCCTCCGGAAGAGCGATTGCCAATTAAGACTTATGTTGGTCCTTACGATGATAGGCTGGTGCGGGAGGCGATACTGCGTGAGATTGAGCGAAATGGCCAGGTGTTTTTCGTACATAACCGAGTTCACACTATAGCCATGGTTGCCGGCAAATTAAATGGTCTAGTACCGGAAGGCCGAATATCCGTCGCCCACGGCCAGATGCGTGAAGAGGAATTAGAGAAGGTGATGGCGGAGTTCATCAATCACAAAACCGACATTCTCGTAACAACCACTATTATTGAATCTGGTTTGGATATACCTAACGTCAATACGCTGATTGTTGACCATGCGGACAGATTAGGTCTGACGCAACTGTATCAATTGCGCGGTCGTGTCGGACGCGGCAGCAGCAACGCCTACGCTCACTTCTTTTTTGATAGAGGTAAGCAATTAACTCCTGAAGCTCGAAAGCGTCTGAAGACTATTTCGGAGGCTACCGAGCTAGGGGCTGGATTCGCTGTGGCTATGAAGGACTTGGAGATTCGTGGAGCCGGCAATCTACTTGGTGTGCAACAAAGCGGTTATATTGCTGCGATAGGCTTCGACCTTTACAGCAGGTTATTAAATGAGTCGGTCGAAGAGTTAAAACAAGGTCGAGCTTTAAAGGATGAGAAAAAGATATATCCTTCAGCCCCATCCGTAGGTCTGCCTTTGGCTGCCTTTATTCCAGAAGAATATATACCTGACTTAAGCGCCAGGCTGGGTTTCTATCAACGTCTGGCTGTGGCAAAACTAACCCAGGACGTAGAAAGTATAGCCCGGGAACTAAGTGATAGATTTGGACCGCCGCCGAGGGAGGTCGTCAATCTTCTCTACATAGTCGAAATCAAGCAGATGGCTGCTGAGGCGATGCTGGAATCCATCTCAACAGAAAATAAACAAGTCGTTTTGCATTTCAATAGTAGCCGAGATTTAAACAAAATTTCTTTAGCACAGGGTGTTAAATCTGGAATGAAGGTAGGCAGCGACCGGATCAAACTTGACATAAAGATATTGTGCAACAGTTGGCAAGAAGTACTCAAGGAAGTGCTTCAACATCTATCATTGGTATCCGAAACGGAGAATGAGCAGAGCAACGATTAACTTTCTATGCCGTAGTCGTGAAGGCAGTCAATGAGGTCCTGAACGGTAATGATTTTCTCGATATCTTCGTCTGATATTTCTAGTTTACGTTTCGGTGTGCTGAATTCCTGTTCTAATGCGGTGATGAGTTCTGCCAGGTCGGACGCGTCGATATTTAGGTCATCGACAAAAGATGCTGAAGGAATTATCAATTCCTCATCAACGCCGAGTTGGTCGGCAATCATTTTTTTGAGTTTTTCCGAAATGTCCGTCATTTGTTTCCTCTAGGCATCTATGCCGGCTCAGATTTTTCCGTCGTTCCCTGTTCCTTCCCTTGTAGATAAGCGGCGGTTACTGAACCCAAAACCCCGTTGACAAACTTTTGAGAAGAATCACTACCAAAGCTTTTAGCCAGTTCAACGGCTTCGTTAATAGCCGCTTTTACCGGAACTCTATTATCGAATAAAACCTCAAAAATGGCAAGGCGGAGAATATTCCTGTCTATGTGTGCTATCTGCTCGACCGGAAAAGCGGGGGCGAACCTCCGAATAACATCATCGATATTTTTCTTGTTGTGCTGAACTCCATTGACGAGGCTGGTGGCGAAATCGGCCGCTTCGTCGGGCAGGGGTTTCTCCTGTAGCAAACGGGCTAATATCTCATTTGGTTGATGCGCCGAACAATCCAGCTCATAAAGCGTCTGAAGCGCAATGGTTCTGGCTTTCCGTCTAACTCCAACCATTTTGACAACCATTTTCAAGCAAACGAATATTTTCTAACTCGGCATGATCCAGCCATTTCGGCTGCTGCCACGCACGCTTCAGCATACTTGAGCGAAGTTGCTGGCGAGCCAGTCATAACGAACTCGGGCTGGAAGGCGAGAGGATCCGAGATATTTGTGTCTTAAGAGGCAATGAATTTGGAGATACCGCATACGTGTGCTTTTATGCAGGTAAGCGGTTGCTATCCTCTGCGCCATCTTGTTATTTCGCTGACAGTTTGAGCGCTACTGACATTGAAGGATTGTGCTCCTGGGCTAATTCGTTTGATTAACTTGGTCAGCATCTCACCGGGTCCCATCTCGAAGAATGTGGTTACGCCTCGCGCGATCATATTTTCGACAGATTGCTGCCATTGAACAGGGCGTACAATCTGGCTAACCAGCTCCTCTTTTATCGCTTCTAAGTCGGTTAGAGGCTGAGCAGTAACATTCGCTACAACCGGGACAGTGGGTTTATTAAAGGTGAACTCCGAGATGGCATTTCTCAGCCTTTCTATGGCAGGCTCCATCAGTATGGAATTGAAAGGACCGTTTACCCTCAGCGGGATAATTCGGCGAGCACCCTTTATCTGGGCTAATCTGCGGGCTTTGGTCAGGCTTTCCTGTGTACCGCTGACAGTGACCTGGTCCGGAGCGTCAATATACGCAATCTCTACACCGGTGGAAAAGCAGATGTTCTTGAAGACTTCTATATCCAAGCCCGTCATAGATACCATTCCGCCACCCGCTCTTTGCCCGGCTTCGTTCATTAACCTACCTCTTTCACGGATTAATCGTGCGGCATCAGACAAGCTAAGGACGCCGGCAGCCACAAGAGCCGCATAAGTGCCTACGTCATGGCCGGCAACGAAGGTAGGCTCCGGTATACCGTTATTACTAACCTCCTGAGCTGCTCTCAGGCAGGCGACACTGGTAGCCAGAAGTGCCGGTTGGACATTACCGGTTTGCTTTAGGTCATCCTGAGGGCCTTCAAAGCATAAGCGAGAAAGTGAGAAGCCCAGATTTTTGTCGACCTCATCATAAACTTCCCTGGCTGAAGTGTAGTGGACGTAAAGGTCCAACCCCATGCCTACAGAATGGGATTCCTGTCCTGGAAAAACGTAGGCGACTTTAATTGCTTCTACCATGTATCCTCCTTCTCATTCAAGCTCGCTAGAGGTCGACTAACTCCCTTCGTTTCACTGTTCCAAATGCATTCCAATATGGTCCCGTCTCTCATGCCGATTACGGCTTGCCAGGTGTTTTCTTCGGGGTCTTAATCTCAACTACTTCCCTGCCTGCATAGGTACCACAGGTTGGACAGGCATGATGAGGTAACTTGGGAGTGTGACACTGTGGGCAATCTACCAGTTTTGGCACGCTCAAAGCCAGGTGACTCCGTCTTTTACCTTGCCTTGCCTTGGCATATTTTCTTTTTGGTAAAGCCATTTAGCTTTTATTCTCCTTCCTAACGGGTTAGTTCCGACCAGCGTTTCTCTTTGGCACCGGAGGGGCACTGACAGGTTTCCCGGTTGAGGTCATGCCCGCATGTTGGGCAAATACCCGCACAATCTAAACGACAAAGTGGCTTAGCAGGCACAGCGAGCAATGCATATTGGCGTATCGCTTCGCTCAGATCTAGCGTATGGTCCTCATCAATAGTAAGATTATCATACTGGCCCACTGAAGGTAAACCTTCTGATGCGGGTACACCAGGAAGGGCCTCCTCTTCAAAGTCAAAGGCTACCTCACAATCAACGGGTTTTAGGCACCGACTGCAACTTACCTTTACTGAGGCTGTAATTTTACCTCTGACGATGACGCCACGATTGGTGCGAATTAATATGACATCGCCGTTGACGAAATTTATATCGTCTGTACCCATGTGCTCTTCTATATGGTAACTACGGCTTGAGCCAATCGGTTCCTTCAGCAATTGGGCAACGTTGATACGCATTTTCTCTATGGACATCGTGAAATTAATTATAAGTTGAGATATATTTGAAGTCAAGCTAATACATTGTCAGCAGATATCTTTCCTTGCCGGTTGAACGATGGTGAAATATGCCTAGTTATTGGAGTATAATGGCTACTCGTGGGGTAGCCTAAACAGTGGCAAATAAAGCTTTGACAAAAGCAGAACTTAAAGCTGAGATAAGCAGGCGAGTAGACGCGCAGCGCCAAACGCTTATTGAATTAAGTCTTAATATCCATGACAACCCGGAACTGTGTTTCAAAGAGGAAAAGGCCTCAGGCTGGCTGACCAGTTACCTGGCTGAAAGGGGTTTTAAGATAGAAAAGGGGATTGGAGGTTTGCCAACAGCCTTCAAAGCAACATACGGTGGCAGTAAACCTGGAATTGCCTTGCTTGCCGAATATGATGCCTTACCTGAGATCGGACACGCTTGCGGTCACAATATAATCGCCGCTTCGGCAGCAGGAGCTGCCGTGGCCAGTAAATTAATTGTAGACAATTTTGGCGGGACAGTTATTGTCTTTGGAACGCCTGCGGAGGAGCTTTTTGGTGGCAAGGTATTCATGTTGCAAGCCGGAGCTTTTAATGGGGTAGACGTAGCCATGATAGTACACCCTGGGGTACGAGATACAGCGACGAACGAAGCCCTGGCGTGCATTGAATTAGACGTTCAATTTTTCGGCAAGGCGGTCCATGCCGCAGCCTATCCTGAGCAGGGGATAAATGCGCTCGAGGCAATGATTTTGGCATTTAGCGCTGTGAATTCACTCCGCCAGCATATTAAAGACAGAGCTAGGATTCATGGCATAATCACTCATGGTGGCGAGGCGGCTAATGTGGTGCCCGCGTACTCTGCAGCTACCTTCCTCGTTCGCGCTCAAGACGATGTCTATCTCAATGAGTTAAAACAAAAGGTTATAAAGTGCTTTGAAGGAGCAGCGCTGGCTACCGGAGCCCGATTGGACTTTAAATGGGCTGACATAGCCTACGCCCCAATGAAGAACAACTTAGCCTTAGCGCAACTATTTGCCCTGAATCTGGAATCTTTAGGTCGCAAGGTAGAACCGTTTGAATCCTATTTTGGTTTCGGCAGCACGGATATGGGTAATGTCAGCCAGGTCGTACCTGCCATTCATCCTTCCGTCGCCATCGTTTCTCCGGATGTGCTGTTACATTCCGCTGACTTTGTCCTGGCTGCTGCCTCCGAGGCTGGACATAAGGGACTTTTAGATGCGGCTAAAGCCCTGGCTATGACGGTGGCTGACCTGCTTAGTGAACCTGAAGCTCTGGGTAGAGTAAAGGATGAATTTTCCAGGTAATAGCATTAGAAATGTGTTTTTGGGGCTTTGCCTGCAACTGGTGATTTAATAATTATTGACAATTTTTTTGGAGTTGGAGCTTAAGTCACCTTTGTTAATGCGGGCAAATTTTCTGGATAAATTATAAAATAAGGCTACAATTTGTATTTTGTGTCAGAGGTAAATTGTTAAATTAAACCCAGCTCTAGACGGAGGATAAAGAATGAAGGTTATTTTTTTGAAAGATGCACCCAAGGGAAAGAGGGGGGAGATAAAAGAGGTAGCTGACGGTTATGCCAGAAACTTTCTTTTTCCCAAGGGCCTGGCTTTGCCCGCCACGCCATCGGCTACGAAAGCGGCTAAATTACTGTCTGAGGAGAAGGCCGAACACGAGGCTCGCCAGCTTGAGGAGCAAAGTAAAATGGCTCAGGAACTGGAAGGGAAAGAGCTGCATTTCAAGGCTAAGGCAGGTACCAAGGGTCGCCTCCACGGTGCTATTACCACTGCCAATATAGCTAAGGAACTCTCCCAGCTTACAGGTTTTGAGATCGAAAAGAAAAAAATTGAACTGGAGGAACCTTTGCATCATCCCGGTAGCTATGAAGTAGCAGTTGATTTGGGAACAGGTTCGCAGGCTAAAATCAAAGTAATCATTGAGGAAGAAACCGCTCCGGATGAATAGCGATAATTTACCCCCGCATGATATTGAAGCCGAAAAAGCAGTAATTGGCTCTCTGCTTATTGATGGCGAGGCCATATTCAAGGTTGCTGCTTTTATCAAGCCCGAGGACTTCTTTTCGCCGGAAAATCAGTTGGTTTACGAGGCCTGTTTCAACCTCTATCAACGCAACGAGGGCATAAATCAAATAACTGTCGCCCGTGAGTTAGCTCAGAAAAACAGGTTAGAAGAGGTTGGAGGAGCAGCTTATTTAAGCCACCTCGTTTCTACTGTACCCACATCTCTCCACATCGAGTACTACGGGCAGATTGTATCAAGACTGGCTATAATGCGGCGGCTCATAAGCGCCGGCAGTCAGATTACTGCTCTCGGCTATGAAGCTGATGCCGAGGTTGATGTTACGCTCAGTAGGGCAGAAGATGTCCTGTTTAAGGTAAGGCAGCGACAAAGCCATCAGGATTTTGTGCCCATCCGCCAGATTCTCGGTCAATATTTTGAAGAAACCGGGACCCAGCCTGGTGGAGAAGAGATTCCGCATATTCTTACCAGCTTCGTTGCTGTAGATGACATATTGGGTGGGTTACAACGTTCCGACCTGATTGTTCTGGGTGCCAGGCCAAGCGCCGGCAAGACCAGCATGGCACTCAACATTGCCAGGAACGCTGCTGTCAACCAGAAAGCCTGTGTGGCTCTATTTAGCCTGGAGATGTCTCGAGAAGCGGTTGTTCAGCGTCTTCTAGCCAGTGAAGCCAATGTGGACTCTAAAAGCGTTCGTTTAGGTACATATACGGAAAGACAAGAGAGAAGAATTATGGAGGCAAGCGGAATACTTTCTGAAGCGCCCATCTATATTGATGACTCACCTCAACTGCGAGTAGTGGAGATGCGAGGTAAGGCACAGCGACTTCATCGTGAGCGTACTGTTGACTTAGTTATTGTGGATTATCTGCAGCTTATACAGGGAACAGCTAAGAGCGAAAGTCGAGTGCAGGAACTGAGTGATATAACACGCTCGTTGAAGGCGCTGGCTCGTGAGATAGACGCACCGGTGTTAGCTATTTCCCAACTTAGCCGGGCTGTGGAATGGCGCTCGTCACATAAACCACAGCTCTCAGACCTCAGAGATAGCGGCAGCATCGAGCAGGATGCTGATGTGGTTCTCTTTATTTCTCGTGATGAAATGTATTTCACTGAGGATGACTGGAAAAAAGACCATGATATAGAGCTTGAGCCCTATCCTAAGGGTATTGCTGATATTATCATAGCCAAGCACCGTAATGGGCCTACTGGTGAAGTTCATTTACGCTTCGAGGCGAGAACAGCCAGGTTCGAAGACGTATTACAGACTGAGTTGGGCGCAGCTTAAGGATTACTTAGGACGAAGAAGCATGGCTGAGAAAATATTTCCTGGATTTCCTGCAAGAGCTGAGGTTACTCCGATACCTAACCTGTTTTTCAGTGCTGTGATGCCGAAGATAGATGGTATTGATGAGCTTAAAACGATATTGCATACCTTCTGGCTGCTAAGCCGCCGTCGCGGTTATCCTCAGTTTGTAACCTATAGTGAACTTCTATCTGACCCCATACTTATGGGTGGCATAGAGGGAGGAGCTCAGTCCAAGGACGAGATACTTCGCAAGGCGCTGGGCCAAGCCGTGCAGCATAGTGTTATGCTGCACATTAGTATAGACCGAGATGGGCAGCCTGAAGATGCCTATTTCATTAACAGTGAAGCTGCAAGGGAGGCTATAAGTAAAATTCAGCAAGGCAAGCTTCCGCAGGTAGCTCTAATACCTAAGAAGGATGAGGTAACGGCAGCCACGCCACATCCGAACATTTTCGGCCTTTATGAACAAAATATAGGCATGCTCACCCCCATGATTGCCGAGCAACTTCAGGAGGCTGAGAAACTTTATCCGGCAGAGTGGATTGAGAGTGCTTTCAAGGAGGCTGTTGCTTTAAATAAGCGCAGCTGGAAATATATCGCGCGTATTTTGGAACGATGGGCTATAGAGGGTAAAGATGATGGAAAGCCTGGGAGAGATTTTAAAAAAGAAGACGACCGCGAAAAATACATCAGAGGCAAGTACGGACACATGGTCCAGCGGTGAGCCGGGACAAGAAAGCTCACCTGGCTCAGCTTGCCCGATATGTAGAGGAGCTGGTTTTGTACATCCTCTATTAGCTTCGGGACATCCTGATTTCAGTCGAGTCGTGCCATGTAAATGCAGCCATCGGGAGTTGAAAAAGGAGAAGCTGGCTCAGCTTCAACGGTATAGTAATCTCGGGGCTTTGTCTCGGCTGACCTTCGATAACATCTTGCCAGCAGGCAGGCATGATGAAGCCATATTACAACAAAATTTCACACGGGCGTACGAAGCCGCCAGAGCTTTTGCTAACGAGCCGAAGGGGTGGCTAATCTTAGTCGGCCCAAGCGGTTGTGGAAAAACGCATCTAGCCTGCGCCATCGCTAATTACCGGCTAAGCCTGTGTCAGCCGGCTTTCTACATAGGCGCTGCTGACCTTCTGGACCACCTGCGGAGTGCTTTTAGCCCCAGCAGTGACATTGCTCATGATGAAATGTTCGAGCGCGTGAAAAATGCACCGCTTTTAATCTTAGATGATCTGACTATGGCAGCTACTACCCCCTGGGCTAAAGGAAAGTTGGAGCAATTACTCAACCACCGTTTCAATGTCCGCTTACCCACGGTTATCACTACCGATGTACCGGTTGAAGAGTTTGACGAAAGTTTGCGAGGTCATCTGGCTGATTCCGAGCTGTGCACTATGTGTGTAATTCAAGGGAAGTCAACGCTGACTTTGGAACACCTCAGCAGCATAGAGTTAGAGGCATTAAGTAAAAAGGCCTTCAACAATTTCGATTATAAATCTCTAAATCTCTCGCCCGAGGAGCGCCAGAGTCTGGAACAAGCCCACCGCAATGCCGTCAACTTCGCTAAATCTCCGGAGGGTTGGTTAGTTCTTATGGGTGTCAATGGTTGCGGTAAAACACACCTGGCAGCTGCCATTGCCAATCATTTACGCCGAGAGGGTAAATCAGTCCTGTTCATCGTGGTTACGGACCTCCTCGATTATTTGCGTTCTACTTTTAACCCGGAGAGCAGAGTTTCCTATGATGAGCTCTTTGAGAAAATTAAGAAGGCTTCGGTGCTTATACTGGATGATTTTGGTGAGCAGGCAGCTACGCCGTGGGCTCAGGAAAAGCTCTATCAGCTAATAAATTATCGCTATAATGCCAGGTTAGCCACAGTGATTACTACCTGTCTTTCCTTAGATGAAATTGAGAGACGCATCAGTTCCCGTATGGTTGACCCCAGCCTAAGTCTTGTTTTGAATATCAATGCACCAGATTATCGAGGCGATATCAAAGCCCCACGGGCTCGTGAAACTAAGTCCCAGCAACGATACCCACGACGAAATCGCTAGCCTCCTCGCATTTGTAGGTCGGGGATTTTCTTGCTAAAATAACCAAAATTGTTCGGGGTAACACAGTGGTAAATTCACCGGTCTTAGTGCTTAATCAAAATTATGAGCCGCTTAACGTATGCAGAGTGCGCCGGGCCATAATTCTGTTGTTCCGGGGCAAGGCTGAGGTATTGGAGAATGGGCGGGGAAATCTTCATTCTATGGATGGTGTTTTCGATATCCCCTCTGTGATTAAACTTGGTTATTTTATCAAGCGCCCGCGGCAGCAGCGGAAGTTGACCAAACTTGAGGTTTTCAATCGTGACCAGTATGTTTGTCAATACTGCGGCCGGGAAGGCAAGGACCTGACTCTGGACCATGTTACACCCCGGAGGCGCGGTGGCGAACATAGCTGGGAAAATGTGGTAAGCGCCTGCATACCTTGTAACCGCCGCAAGGCTGGACGAACACCGGTCGAGGCTGGGATGCCGCTACTTCGCCAACCGAGACAGCCACACAGTGATGGTTTCTACGTACCTTTCCAGTACCTTCGTGTGCATACCGAGTGGCAGAAGTACGTACCTCAATGAACTTGGGTTTTTGTCTGCCGGCTGTCACCTTCCGATTTTGCTTGCCAGCTTATTTGGCTGAGAGGTAATTCCACGGTAACCCCTGTTTCTAATTCTACGGTTACCGTTTCTTTTATCGTATTACAACTAACAACTTTGGCATTGCCCAGGGCTGTAGATACTTCTTGTCGCAATGAGGGCATTTTTTCTTTCATCGTCCGGTATTGCTCATATTCATAGCCCAGGCAGCAGAGAAGTCGACCACAGATGCCAGATGTTTTCATTGGGTTGAGTGTAATATCCTGCTCCTTTGCCATCTTGATGGAAACCGGCGCAAACTCGCTGAGGAAAGTGGTACAGCATAGCGGGCAGCCACATTTACCTAAGCCGCCGACCAACTTCGCCTCGTCTCTAGCACCAACCTGTCTTAGTTCGACGCGTGTCTTGAGACTGCGGCTTAGCTCCCGAACAAGCTCGCGGAAATCGACTCTTTTTTCAGCACTGAAGAAGATGGTTAGATGACTTCCGTCCAGATTATACTGAGCCCATATCGGTTTCATGGGCAGGTTGAGTTTTTCTATTAGCTCTCGACACTTCGCTACGGCGTTCTTTGCCCGCTCCTGTTGCCTATTAGCTTTTTCAATATCCTCAGCCAACGCTTTACGAATAACCGGTTTTAACGGCTCCGTTATTTCACTGTGAATGACCTGTTGTGGGGAAATGACCACTTTGCCCAGTTCATGGCCTCGACTGGTTTCAACCACCACGTTATCGTCTATTTCCAGGGGGATATCTACGGCGTCAAAGTAGTAAACTTTACCCGCAGACTGTAAGCGGACTCCAACTGTTTCTGACATTTTTATTTTACAGGCCCGGGTATCATTGCCTGACCCGGTGCCCTCTCCTTTCTAGGTATATTAAGCATAAGTATTTCAAATATTAAGCGTAAGTTAGCGTTTATGGCGATTTGAT
>Ga0299915_10000637_pt1 | contig 26356 bp, 19 predicted proteins | sample RVTome_13_FD_200263 | JGI IMG/M metagenome (GOLD analysis project Ga0299915, IMG submission 200263) | Soil microbial communities from uranium-contaminated site in the Upper Colorado River Basin, Wyoming, United States - RVT92D227 (version 2) ... | reverse complement strand
GGGGCCGGCCATGCGCCAGGTCGCAGCGTCGGGGTCGACCTCCGGGTCGAACAACACGATCTCGGCGCGCGGTGAAATCGCGAGCTCCGCGCGTACCGGAGCTCCGGCCGCGTCCTCGGCGATCACCGAGAGCGCGAGGTCGCCGATCTCGAGGCCATTGCCAGACGGCCTCGCGAGACTTTGGTCACCGAGCCGAGCGCACCATCGCGTGTTGTGGCCGAACGGCCCGGCGTCCTCGCGCTCGAGCGTCATCGCGGCCTCGCCGGGCTCGCCGCCGGCGGGCGTCCAGTACAGCGTGGCGCGAACCGCGGCGGATCGTGGAAAGCTCTGCACGCAGACCTCGACCGGCTGGCCGGCGAGTAGCTGGTTTGGTGGGATCACGTAGCCGTCACGGCGAAGCTCGAAGTCGCCCAGCCACTCGATCGCGGATTCCGTCGGCGTCATGGGGGTGTCGGGTCCGGGGGCGGGGTTGGCCGTGCTCGCGGGCGCGAACGAGCAGCCCCCGACGAGCACCAGCGCGATCGCTCGAACCATGCGTGCTGGCTGCAGCAAGGCACGTGCCCGGGGATAACCGAGCAGATCCGATGCCTGGCGACCGCGGGCCGCGCTCGCGTCGACAATCGCAACGCGGTCCGGGTGACTACCCCGACGGATCAGAACGAGAGGATCAGCCGCGACTGGATCGTGTGCGACGTGCCGGCATCCTTGATGTTGTTGCCGAGCAACGGGTCGTTGGAGAAGCCGAACTCGGCCTCGGTGGTCCCGGGGTGATTGAGCGCGGCGAACGGGAACAGCACGCCGTACGAGACGCCGACGAACAAGCCACCCGACGAGTACCCGATGTCCGAGTTGAACTCGGTGCCGTACATCGTGCTGTTGCCCGGGGTCGCGATCGGCTTGAGCGCGAACGACGTGATGTTCGCGACCTTGAACGAGATCGACTTCGTGATGTCGTACGACAGGAACGGCTTCACGTAGGCGGCGTTGGTGACCGCACCGATCAGGTGACGCCACAGGATCATGTCGACCTTGTACTCGCGGTTGAAGATGAACTGCGTGAGCTTCGTGTCGGTCTTGTCGCCGATCAGGTTGGCGAACGCGATGTTCGTGTTGCCCGGGATGACGTTGTCGAACTGATCGCCGGTCGCGAAGCCGGTCTCGGCGCCGAGCCGCAGCTTGCCCTCGAGGCCCTTCCACGTCATCCGACCAACACCGCCGTACTTGCGGACATCCGCCTGCTGATCGAAGCCGTACTCGTCGAGCCGGCCGATCTTGCCGAGCTGCCCGACCACTTCGGCCTCGAGCAGGAAGCGGCCGATGCCGAGCTTGCCCCACAGGCTGGGCGAGTACGTCTTGAGGTCGCGCGCGCGGAAGTTCGCGAGGCTGTCGAACGCGCCGCCCTGCTCGAACCCGGTGAGGTCGAGATCGAACTTCTGCGTCTTGTACTCGAAGTACACGCCGTAGTTCGCCGCGACCTCTCCGCGGTCGACCCGGTCGCGAAACTCCTGCGGCGAGTCCATCCGCGAGATCACGAGGGTCCACGCGTTCGTGTCGTCGGCGTCGTCGAGGTCCCACGGGTGGCCTTCGTGGCCCTTGTTCGCGGTGGTCTGGTTCGAGACCAGGCGAGTCGTCGCCCAGTCCGTCGCGATCATCGCGCGCAGCTGCGTGCCCGGGATCGTCGCGGAGAAGCTGACGCGATCGACGGTATCGCCGTAGTCGCCATCGTGGTCGTACGTGCCGGCGATCGGATCGTGGCCGCCGCTGTTGGCCCAGATGCCCATGCCCCAGTGGTTCGGCTGGCGACCGAACTTGAGGATGCCGAGCGGAACCGCGACCTCGGCCCACGCGCGCTTGATCTGGATCGAGTCGCGATCGCTGTTGACGCCGGCGACCGGCGGCTGCTGCGTGTTGCCGAACGCGCCGAGCGGCGGAGCATTCAGCGGGTCCGCGCTGTCGAACGCGCCGGTGTAGTTCTCGTTGAGCGGCGTCGAACCGAGGACGAGGTTGTCGAGGATGTCGGCCTGGATGTGGATCGACGTGCCCTCATCGAGGTTGATCACCGGCTCGAGGCGGAGCCGGACGTTCGTGCTCGAGAGCGAGTCCTCGCACGGAGCGCCGATCGGGCCGGTGCAGCCGAGCGCGCGCGGGAACGGAGCACCGCCGAGCGCCGGGTTGTCGATGAACCCCTGGTGGAAGTTCTTGAACCAGTCGGTGCGGAGCCGGAAGTAGCCGTCGATCTCGAACAGCTTCCAGCGCTTGCGGCGACCCTTGGGCGCGGGGAGCGCGGGCGTGGTCGGCAGGAGGCCGGGCGTCTTGGGCGCGGCTTCGGCGACCCCCTCCTTCTTCTCATCCCCCGCGGGTTGCTGACCGCCACCAGGCCCCATCCCGCCCGGGGAGATCTGCGCTTCGGCAGCCCCCGTCGTGCCAATGAGGGTGATCGCGGTGCCCAGCGTGACGACGAGAAGGCCGACCCGGGTCGAGAGAGATGAATAAGGCATAGAAAGCACGAGGGATTTGGGCATCTCAGAAGTCGGCGGACTATAGACAGGCCAAAACAGCCTGGTCAAACCCGTCGGGCAACGAATCACGGATTGGCTGGGTCGAGATCCAGCGGGTTATGGTGCACTCGATGATGGCTACAGACCGTGGGGCGCTCGCACCCGTTGCCTGGCTCGTGATCGTGCTGGGTTGCGGGCCAACGGTCCGGCCATCCGGTCCGCCCGGTGAACCCGGTCCGGTGCAACGAAACGAGCTCCGGCCCAAGCCGGTGAAGGGGGGCCGGCAGGTCATGATCGGGGAGATGTGCCCGCAGGGCGCCGCCGGGCGACCCGCGATCGCCCCGCTCGTCATGCGCACGGTCGCGTGGAACGACGCCGCCGTCGACGTCCAGAACGTCGTCGAGCGAGGCGGTGTGCCGCGGTTCGCGGTGTTCGGCGTCGACGGCAAGATCGCCGGCGTGTTCGACACGCTCGGGCTCACCGACATCGGCCTCCAGCAATCGGTCGCGACGGGGAGCTACGTCGGCGCGGGGCCGTGCACGGCCGATGGCGGCAACGGGACGCGCATCGAGGATCCGAAGTGCGGGCTGGCGACCGCCGGCTGCGGGATCGCCGTGGGCGAGCTCGGCCGGTTCGACGACGCGCCTCCGATCGCGAACTACCAGACCGGGGGTGCGTGCCTGTCGGGAGACACCCTCGCGGTCGATATCGATGGCGACAAGGTGATGGAGTCGTTCCCGCTGGCCGGCGTGCTCGACGGGATCCGCAGCCCGGCGACCGAGTGGACCGCCGCACCGACCGCCGGCGCGGCGTGTACGCCGACGTTCGGGCTGTACGACGTACGCCTCGCACCACCACCGGAGTCCGGCAAGGCAGCGGATCCCAAACACATCGTCAAGCTCTCGGTGCTCGCCGTCGTCGACGTCGACGCCGACGGGCGCAAGGAGCTCGTGCTCTCGCTCGAGTTTCCGACGATCCGCACGATCGTCATCTACACCTCGACCGGCTCGCCGCAACGACTCGAGCTCGCCGGCGAGGGGACCTCGTTTCAGAGGTAGGACACGCAGCCCACCGTGTGCGTCGCGTCGCAGCGCGCCCACGATCCTCCCCTTGCTCGCGTGGTCGTCGGTAGACTCGTAAGCCTATGCGCCTAGTTATTGCCTCTGTCATGGTCGTTGCCGCGTGCAGTGGAGGAAGCGACGAGGGAGCGATCCTCACCGTCCGCGCGCCCGCCGGTCCGCTCACCGCGAGCCGGATCGAGATCATCCTCGCGAGCGCCGATGCGAGCACGATCGTCGAGCTCGGTGGCCAGCGAGCAGCTCCGTCGGCGCTCACCGAGGAGGAGACGCGCTACTACCGCCAGCGCGCGACCGCCGGCACCGTCGACAGCGTCGCGAGCGTCGATGGCTTCAGCGTGCGGATCGAGCCGAACGCCGGTGCGAACGCCGATGAACAGTTCATCCCGTTCTTGATCGCGTACGACCGGGGCGACAACGGCGTGTTCCAGGTGTCCGGAATCGGAGCGGTGCTCGATGCCACGGGTGCCCCGGCGCCGGTGGTGATCGAGGCCGGCAAGACCGAGGCGTACTTCGTGGACATGGTCGCGCTGACGGTGACGACCGGCGACGCGGGCATCGCGAACGGCGAGACCATGGTGATCGATTGCCCCAGGCTCGACCAGGGGACGTATCGCAGCGGCATGGCGTGGCGACCGGCGAGCGGGCCACAGCTGCGGTTGTTGCTGCCCGACCGCTCGGTCGACGGCGAGGCCCAGGATGCGAGCGCGCGCCTGCTCGATCTCGATTGCGACGGGCACGAGGCGCTCGATCACGATTGCGATGATCTCCGCGCGAGCTTCCACGACGACGGGGTGGAGAGCTGCGACGGGCAGGACACCAACTGCGACGGCGCGCGCATCGAGCTACTCGAGTGTCCGCTCGCGCCGGGCGCGTGTGGTCCCGCCGCCTCGACCGGCGTGCAGATCTGCGACGAGCTCGGGATGCGTGAGGGTCCGTGCGAAGGCGGCCCGCAGTGCCAGTGCGCTGCCGGGAACCCGGGGATCTGTAACAAGTGCGTGCTGTCGTTCCTCGCCACCGCCGACGCCAACAAACAGGCGCCGTGCTCGCCGGCGGTCGACACCATCGCGCTGGCCGCCTGCACCGCGGCCACGCCGTGCGTCGTCGAGGTCGTGAAGCGCCCCGGGCCGTGGAAGGTCGAGATCTCGCTGGAGCAAGAGGGAGGGTTCGGCCCGAAGCTCGTCAACGTGAAGGATGCCTTCCGGCTCAAGGTCGAGCTCGCGGTTGCCGACCTCCCGGGCGTCGCGACCACGAGCGTCGGAGAGATCTTCCTCGCGGTGACCGTCAACGGGGTCACCACGCACGTCGGGATCGATCTGCAGCTCGCGAACGGCTCGACACTCGCGTGCGAGGTCACCGATGGCCTGTCGCCGATGGCCTGCTCGCTGTGAGCTCCAGGCGTAGTCAGTAGCGCCCCTCGGATCGGCGGGCTACTGTCGCGGCGTGCGAGATGACCTCGGACAGCTGCTGTGGGTTGGCTTTCACGGTACGCGCGCACCGGCGACCCTCCGGCGGAAGCTCGACGCGGGCGAGGTCGGCGCGACGATCTTGTTCAAGCGCAACCTCGTGTTCGGCGCCGAGGACGTGTGCGACCTCGACGCGCTCGTCGGGCTCACCGACGAGCTGCATCGCGCTGCGCCGGACGGAGCGCCCGCGCTGATCGCCGTCGATCAGGAGGGCGGGCTCGTGCAACGCGTGCGCGCCCCCGCGACGAAGTGGCCGCCGATGCGCGCCCACGATCGGCTCGCAGCGGATCACGAGGCGACCGCCGAGCAGGTCGGGCTCGCGATGGGGCGCGAGCTGCGCGCGCTCGGCTTCGACATCGATTTTGCGCCGGTGCTCGACGTCCACACGAACCCGGCGAACCCGGTGATCGGCGACCGCGCCTTCGGGACCGAGGCCGAGACCGTTGCATCGCGCGCGCTCGCCTTCGCGCGGGGCCTCGACCAGGCCGGCGTGCTCGCGTGCGGCAAGCACTTCCCCGGCCACGGCGACACCGCGACCGACAGCCACCTCGAGCTGCCACGGATCGATCACCCGTGGGATCGGCTCGAGCGCGTCGAGCTGCTGCCGTTCGTCCGGGCGGCTGCGGCGGGGCTGCCGATGATCATGACCGCGCACGTCGTGTTCGCCGCGCTCGACGAGGCGCGCCCGGCGACCTTGTCCGAACAGGTGATCACCGGGCTCCTCCGCAAGAGGCTCGGCTACCAGGGCGTGATCGTCAGCGACGATCTCGACATGAAGGCGATCCGCGATCCGGCGGCCGCGGCGGTCCAGGCGATCCGCGCAGGCTGCGACGTGCTGCTGCTGTGCAACAGCGAGGCGATCCAGGTCGCCGCCGAGGAAGCGCTGATCCACGAGGGCGAGCGCGATGCCGAGCTGCGGCGCAAGATCGGCGAGGCGGCGGCGCGGGTGCGAGCGATGAAGCGCGCGCACGTCGAGAACCAGCACGCGCGGCCATCGCTCGGTCGCGAGATCGTGGGCAGCGTCGAGCATCGCTGGCTCGCAGATCGCCTCGCGGGCGGCTGAAGTGCCGCCGCTGGTCCAGATCGAACAGGTCACGAAGCGCTACCACGGCCGGGCCGCGCTCGCCGGCGTCAGCTTCGACATCGCCGAGGGCGAGGTGTTCGGCTACATCGGTCCGAACGGCGCCGGCAAGACCACGACCTTGAAGATCCTCGCCGGGCTCATCACCAAGTTCGAAGGTGCCGTTCGCGTGGGCGGCCACGACGTCGGCACCGAGCGCCGGCGGGCGCATGCGTTGATCGGCTTCATGCCGCAGTCGTGCGGCTTCCAGAGCTGGCGCACGGTGCAGAGCGCGCTCGACTCGCTCGGCGAGCTCAGCGGCGTACCGGACGCCGCCCGCAAGCAGCGCATCCCGGCGCTGCTCGAGCGGTTCGGGCTGCTCGGCGATCGAGACAAGAAGGTGAAGGCGCTCTCGGGCGGCATGACCCAGAAGCTCGGCCTCATCCAGGCGCTGCTCCACGAGCCGAAGCTGCTCGTGCTCGACGAGCCGCTCGAGGGCCTCGATCCGCCGAGCCGGAACCTGCTCAAGGACATCATCCGGGAGCGCCAGCGCGCCGGGACGACCGTGCTGTTCTCGTCGCACATCCTGTCCGACGTCGAGGACGTCGCGGATCGGGTCGGTATCCTGAACCGCGGACAGCTCGCGGTGTCGGGCTCGATCCCGGAGCTGGTGGTGAAGTTCGATCTGCCGCGCGAGATCGAGGTCGAGTTCTCGGTGCCGCCCGGGAGCGCCGCGTTCCTGCGCGAGCTGGGCGAGGTCGCCGAGCGCAAGCCGGGCGAGTTTCGGATCCGCATCCCCGACGGCGGCGATCCCGACGCGATCGTCCACGCGACGATCGAACGCACGCTCGCCGGCGGCGGCAAGCTCCGCAAGGTCGGCGTCGTCGCTCCGAACCTCGACGATCTGTTCGCCCAGTACGTCATCAGGACCTATGGCAACTAGATCCGCGACCGCGCTCCTGCTTCGCGACGAGCTCGTCGGGTTCGCGAAGTCGCGCGTCATGATCGTCCTCTGGATCGTGTTGCCGCTGCTCGCGGTCGGCGGTTACTTGTTGTTACCCGACCGAGCGATCCGCGGCATCGCCGGTGGCTCGATGTCGGCCACGGCGTTCATGAGCGTCATCATCTCGAGCGTCGCGGGCACGGTCGCGGCGCTCATGGTGGCGGTCGACATCGTCGCCGAGCGCAACCGCAAGGTCTACGAGCTGTTCGTGATCCGGCCGATCCGGCGCGAGGCGATCCTCTGGTCCAAGGTCCTCGCCGTGTTCACGTGCGTGACGGTCGCGTGCATCGTCTCGCTCGGTGTCGGCATCGCCGTCGACGCGATCAACGGCTCGCCGCCTTCCGGCGAGATGCTCCACGACCTCGTCAGGGCGCTGGTCTCGCTCGTCGGCGTGCTCGCGATCTCGGTCGGCGTCGGCGCGCTGTTCGGGGTGGTGTCCCGCAGCATCCTGGTCGCGGTGATCCTCGTGCTCTACGTCGGTCAGAACCTCGCGGTGGTACCGATGCTGCCGATCTACCTCGGCGTCCTGCCGGACCTGTTCTGGTTGATGATGGTGTTCTCCGGCGTGCTCGCCGGGGTGCTGATCTACATCGCCGGCCTGGTGTTCCGCCGGATCGAGTTCTGAGTCGATCAGCGCTGAACGAGCACGCCCTCGGCGAGCAGCAGCAGTAGCAGTGCCACACCGAGCGCGTGCCACAGCTCGACGCGGCGCGAGTCATCGTCGACGGGGTTCGAGCCGCCGCCGGATCCGGAGGCGGGCAGGGCCGATGGCGGAGCGGGCGTGAGGTCCGAGCCGCGCGGGTCGAGGTTGACCACGAACGCGAGCTCCTCGCGATCGTGGGTGGCGTTGGTCAGGTCCGTACCGATCACGCGATAGACGCCGGGTCGGTCGGTGCGCGTGAAGCGGACGCTCGCGCGGCCGGTGAGCCGATCGCCCTCGAAGCTCGCGCCGAGGCCGTCGGGGCCGTGGACCTCGAGCTTCTTGAGATCGCTCGTGGGGAGCGCGACGGAGCCGCCGACGACGTGCTCGGTCTCGCCGAACGTGGCGTGCTTGCGCGCGAGGTGGCGAACGGCCTGCTGGACGAGCGGGAGGAAGCCCGGATGGATCGGGAGGTCGTTCCAGTCGCGGTCGATGGTCGAGGTGAACAGCATCGTACGGCCGGCGCCGATCGAGGCCTCGACGAGCGCGGCCGCACCGTTGGTGAACCGGGCGAGGACCTTGCGGTCGGCGGTGTCGGTGGTCGGTCCGAGCAGCGCGATCTTGTAGAACTTGGCGTCCGCGAGCTCGGGTGCGGACTTCGAGAACGGCGCGAAGATCGGATGGTCGGATTCCCACTTCACGAGCCGGAGCGCGCGGCTGTCGCGATCGTCGGCGGTGGCGCCCCACGTCGTGTCGATCGGATCGCGCAGGCTCTGCGGCAGGAGCTGCAACATCGTGCGGTCGTAGGCCGCGGAGTCGACGCGATCGCCGGGCGCGACGAGGATGCCGCCACCGGCTTTCACCCAGGTGGCGAGCACCCCGACGCGCTCGAGGGGAAGTGCGACGACGTTGGCGAGGACGACGACATCGAACTCCTCGAGATCGATCGCGCCTGCCTTGCCGCGCGCGCGGGGCTCGATACCGGCGAGCTCCTCGGCGGTGATCGTACGGACCTGGGTGCCGCTGTCTTCGCGGTCGCCGGGACGCAGCGCGGCCTCGAGGTAGAACAGCTCGTCGTCGTGGCGGACCGTGCGCGGGTCGCCGTTGACGAGCAGGACCCGGACCTGATCGCGAAGCGAGGCACGGATCCAGCGGCGGTTGTCGATCGGGAGGGCATCGGCGCCGAGCGAGACCGAGGCGTCGGTGACGCGCGTGCCCGGCGGTAACGCGGCGAGGAACCGCTTCGTGCGGCGTTCGTGCGGCGGCAGCTCGAGCGTGCCGCGCGCGACGACCCGATCGGCGATCGTGAGCGAGGCCTCGACCGTGGTCAGCGTGTCGCCGAAGTTCGCGATCTCGGCATCGAACGCGACGCCGCGGCTGCCGGTGCCCGGCTCGGCGTCGTACGTCAGGTTCGTGACCGCGAGGTTCGGCATCGCGCCCGGGCGAACATCGGCGATGACGAACGCGGGGCCGTCCTTCGCCCACGGCGGATCGTCGATGCGGACGCTCGTCTTGGCGGCGAGCGACACGAGGTAGACGGTCTTGCGCGTGTGACTCGAGGCCACGAGCAGCTGCGCGGCGCGCGCGAGGGCGCGCGTGGTGTCGGCGGGACGAGCGCTCGGCTCGAGCGCGAGCAGCTGATCGCGAAGCCGGAGGTGATCGCGCGTGAGCTCGGTCGGGTGATCGGCGCCCTCGGCGGAGCGCACGATCGCGACCTCGGCCTCGGGGCCGAGCTGCGTGAGGATCCGGCGTGCCTCGTCGGTCGCGCGGCGCAGCCACGGCAGGCCCTCGATCTGGTACCCGGATGCGAACGAGTCGTCGATGACGAGGACGGCGGCCTGCGGCCCACGCGTCACCTGTGGCCCCTTGCGCGCACACGACGTGTAGGGCTTCGCGAGCGCCATCGCGACCGCGGCGCAGGCGATCGCGCGGACCGCCAGCAGCACGCGCTCGCGGAGGCGGAACCTGCGCGCGGTGCGGCGCTTGGTCGCGAGCAGAAAATCGAGCGCGGCGAACTTCACCGTCCGCGCGCGCCGCCGGCCGATCAGGTGGATCGCGATCGGGACCGCGAGTGCGGCGACCCCGACGAGCATCAGCGGCGCGAGGAAGCCCACCTAGCCGACCCTTCGCCGCGCGGGCCCCAGCTTGCCACCAGATCGACGGGTGCGCGCGATCAGCAGGTCGAGCAGCGTCAGCTCGAGGCCGCGGTCCGTCGAGACCAGGTGGTAATCGACGCCCGCGGCGGCGAGCGTGTCGCGACACCGCGTCTGGAACGCCTCCATGCGCGCGAGGTATTCGCGGCGCACGGCGACCGGGTTGACGAGCATCTTGTTGTCGTTCTCGAGCGACTCGAACTGCGTCAGGCCGTCGTAGGGGAACGTCTGCTCGTGCGGATCGAGGGTGTGGAGCACCGAGACATCGTGGCGCTGCGCGCGGAGCTGGCCGAGCGCCTCGAGCGTCGCGTCGTCGGAGTCGAACAGATCGGAGGCGAGCACGATGAGGGCGCGCCGGCGTCGAGACAGCTCGGCGATCCGGCCCAGCGCCACCGCGGGAGATTCGTCGCCGGTGCCGCCGCGCGACATCACGCCGTCGAGGACCGACAGCAGATCATGGAGGTGGTTGGTGCGGGCGCGCGGCGGGACCAGCGTCTCGATCCGCTTGTCGCCGCACGTGACGAGGCCGACCTTGTCCTGCTGCTGGATCACGAGGTAGGCGAGCGCCGCGAGGCACAGCCCGCCGTACTCGATCTTCGGGATGCCGCCCCCGGCGAACGCCATCGACGCCGAGGCGTCGAGGACGAGATACACCGTCAGTTGCGACTCCTGCTCGAACTGCTTCACGTAGTAGCGATCGAGCTTCGCGTAGGCCTTCCAGTCGACGTGGCGGAGCTCGTCGCCAGGCGTGTACTCCTTGTGCTCCACGAACTCGACCGAGGCGCCGTGCACCGACGCGCGATGCAGCCCGCTGAGCGCGCCCTCGACGATCACGCGCGCCTTGATCGGCAAGCTGCCGAGCCGCGCGAGCTGCGCAGGATCGATCCGTTGCGGCAACGAGGTCATGGACCTACGGAGTGATCACCGACAGCACGCGATCGACGATATCGCCCGCCCGGATGCCCTCGGCCTCGGCGCGGTAATTGAGGATCAGCCGGTGCTGCAGCGTGGGGCGCGCGAGCGCGGACACGTCATCGACCGAGACCGCGAACCGACCGTCGAGGATCGCGCGGGCCTTGCCGCCGAGGATCAGGAACTGCGAGGCGCGCGGGCCGGCGCCCCACGACACGGCCTCACGCACGAACGCCGGCGCCGACGGCGCGGTGGGCCGCGTCGCGCGTGCGAGTGCGACCGCGTACTTCACGACGTGGTCCGCGACGGGGACGCGGCGCACGAGATCCTGAAGCTGCATGATCCGCTGCGGCGACAGCACGCGCGCGAGCTCGGGCTTGTGGTCGCTCGTCTGCCGGCGAACGATCTCTTCTTCCTCGGACTCGCTCGGGTAGTCGACGTCGACCTGGAACATGAAGCGATCGAGCTGTGCCTCGGGGAGCGGGTAGGTACCCTCTTGCTCGACGGGATTCTGCGTGGCGAACACGAGGAACGGCAGCGGCAGCTCGTGGGTCGTGCCGCCGGTGGTGACGCGATATTCCTGCATCGACTGCAGGAGGGCCGCCTGCGTCTTCGGTGGCGTGCGGTTGATCTCGTCGGCGAGGACGAGGTTCGCGAACACGGGACCCTTGATGAACCGGAAGATGCGGCGGCCGGTGGTGTGATCTTCTTCGAGGATCTCGGTGCCCGTGATGTCGGCGGGCATGAGGTCGGGCGTGAACTGGATGCGCTGGAACGACAAGTTCAGCGTCTCGGCGAGCGTCGAGATGAGGAGCGTCTTCGCGAGGCCGGGCACCCCGACGAACAGCGTGTGCCCGCGCGCGAACAGGGCCACGAGGAGCTGGTCGATCACCTTGCGCTGTCCGATGATGCGCTTCTCGATCTGGGCGAGGATCTGGTCGTGGGCGTCCGCGAGCTCGGCCACCGCGTCGAGATCGTTGCGCGGCGAGATCGGGGCCTCGGAGGCGAGCGGGAAGGCCTCGCCATCGTCGCTCGGAACGACGACGACGGGATTCACGTCGGTGTCGGTCACGCGAAGCGGCGTGACCTCTGCGAGCTTCGGCTCGCCGGAGACAGGAGTGGGTCGGCTCGTTTTCATCAGGGTTTCAGCTGGTCACAAGCGGCACGCTCGCGCGTGGCACGTGGGTCGGAAGTCTTACCGTAAGCTTCGGCCAGTCCGCATCGGGTAGTGGGATCGAAAGGACTCACGCGGAGGGCTTGCTCGTAGGCGACGATCGCCTGGGGCCATTCTTGTCTTGCCGAGCGCGCGATGCCAAGGGTCACGGCCGCCACCGCGTCGTGGTCGTCGGCGGCGACCAGCGGGGTCGCGAGCTCGATCGCGCGGTCGTGGCGACCGAGCTCGACGAGGGTGCGGGCGAGCTTGCCGGCGACGAACGGCTCGGGGCCACCGGCGAGGGCTTTTTCGTACTCGATCGAAGCGGCCTCGAGCGCACCTCGCGCGCGCAACATCCCGCCGAGCCGAGCGTGCTTGCGGGCACGCGCCCCGACCTGCTCGAGTCCGACGTTCTCGGACGCGACGCCACCCTTACCGAACTTGATCGGCTTGCCGACGCGCGCAGTGGTCGCTGCCGGGCCCCCGACCTTGAGGTTCGCGTGCCAGGCGCGCTCGACCGCGGTCCACGACAGGCCCATCACCTCGGCCACGGCGCGGCGGGCGCTCTTGCCGTCGCGCTGCGCGACGAGCGCGTCGCGGATGCCCTTGTACCCGACCTTGTTCTGCATCCAGCCGACGAGCGTGTAGACCTCGGCGTACGCGAGCGCCGCGGCCTCCTGGCTCGGCAGCTTCGCCATCGACGGATGCATCTCGTCGAACGTGATGAGCCGGCCCTTCTTGAGCGCCGCCGTGAGCAGCGCCTGCTCGGTCGCCGAGAGCTGCAGCCCGGGCGCCTTGCGCCAGCGTGCCTGCTCGAACCGCGCGAGCCCTTCCTGCAACCACACCGGCACCGTGTCGTGCGACATCCGCGAGACCACGAGGTGCGTGTACTCGTGCGCGAGCGTGTCCATCCACGGATAGCCAAAGATCGTCGCGCGCGGCGAGACGACCATCAGCTTGTTGTACTTCGACAGCGCGATCGTCCCCGTCGTCTCGATCTCGAGCTCGGAGAGCGGCGACAGCTTCGCGAGATCTGCCGGCGCGCCGAGCAGCTCGACCCGGATCGGATCCGTTGGCTTCTGCCCGAGATCCTCGCCGATCGTCTCCCACGCAGCGTCGAGGACTTCACCCGCGAGCGTGGCGATCGCCGCGTCGGGTCCCGGCGCATGGCTGATCACGAAGTGACCCTGCGGGGACTTCACGTCGATGAACGTCTCGGTCACCGACAGCGTCGAGCGGGCGAGCTTCTTCGTCTGGCCGACCAGCCCGTCGAGCGCGGTATCGGGGACCTTGTCGAGCAGCTTGACCGCGCGTGCGTAGTCGCCGGTCTGGAACGCGAGCTCGGCCTTGAGCCACTGGACCTCGGGTGCATCGGGCGCGCGCTTCTCGAGATCTGCGAGCAGGCTCTTCGCGTCGCCGAGCCGAGCGGTCTGGAGGTACCGCGCGGCCTTGATGACGTCGCCGGCGACGGTGCGATCGCGCCTCGGGGGTGCGGCCGACACGGTGCCGAAGCACGCGAGCACGACAGCGGCGGCGACGAGAAAGTTGTGAAAGTGGAAAGCGTCGCCGAGAAAGTTGTGAAAGTGGAGAGCGTCCCTTCCGCGCGTCATTTGATCAGGTCCTCGTAGTAGCGCTTGATCATCTCGTCGTAGCCGTCGGGCGATTGCTGGCCCTTCTTCTTCATGGCCTCGAGCAAGTCCTCGCGGAAACGCTCGGGCGCTCGATATTCGTCCGCGCCCGGGATCTTGATCGGCTCGTCGCCGACCGCGCCCTCTTGCGCCTGACGGGCGGCACTGCGAGCGCGGTCGCGGGCCTTCGCGAGCGCGTCGGCGGCCGCGCGCGTCGCCTCTCGAGTCCCCGACGGGTCCTTGGCCTTCATCCGCTCGTCCGCGAGGCCCATCTGGGTCACCGCTCCACCGAGCTTCTTCGACAGCTCGGCGCCGGTGTCCCCGGGGAGCTCGGCACCGAGCGCCTTCGTGCGCTCGCCGAGCCTGCGAGTGCGCTCCTTGTTCATCGCCTCGCGACGGCGGAGCCGATCGAGGGCACGCTGGTCATCGGCCGACATGATCTGATCGGGACGCGGCGAGAGGGCCTGGAGCTCGGTGATGAGCTCCTTCGCGACCGGCGAGGCGCGCACGACCCCGTCGAGCGCCTTCTGCGTGGCGTCGGCCCACTTCGACTTCGGATCGTCTTCGAGCGCGGCCTCCAGCTCGCCGGCGATCGTGTCGAGGCTCTGCTTGGCCTGGTGCGCCATCCCGAGCGCCTCGGCGAGATCGCCATCGGCGACCATCTGCTCGACGTCCGCGAGGCGACGCTCGACGATGTCGAGCTCCTCCTTCGCGAACGGCGTGAGCCCCGGTTCTTCGACTTCCTTGAGCCGGCGGCGCAGCTTGTCGACCAGCGCACCGACCTGCTTGCTCGCCTCGCGCCGATTGTCCTTCGCGACCTCGTCGGCCTTTTCGGCATACGAGTCGAAGATGCGGTTCGCCTCCGCGGCGATGTCGTCCTGATCGCGCGCGACGTCGGCGAGCTCGTTCATCACCTCGTCGAGCTTCTTCTGCTCGTCGGTGAACTTGTCGCCCCGCAGCCCGGCGAGCGAACCCTCGAGCGCCGACGACGAGCGATCGTGCTGCGCGCGGCAGGTCTCGAGCTTCTGCTGCGCCTGCGCCGTCTGACCGGCGCGCACGAGCCTGCGGACCTCGTCGAGGCAGTTCGTGCCCTGCTTGGCCTGCACGGCGTTGCGATGGACGTACTGATCCAGCACGTCCTCGGGCATGCCGCGGCGGTGCTTGTCGAGCTCGGCGAACGCACGGTCGAGCGCGCGCATCTCGCGCTCGATCTCGTCGAGCAGGCGCGGATCCTTCGTGCGCTGGTACTGCGCGAGCAGATCGGCGAGGCGCTTCTGGTGCGCGGCGATCTCGTCGGAGACGTCGAGCAGACCTTCCATCCGTTCGCGATCGAGCCAGTCGGCGAGGATGATCGTGTCGTCCTCGAGCTCGGCGACCATGCGCGGATCGAGCCCGGCGTACGTGCCCTTCGCCGCCGGCTTGCCCTTCGGGACGAGGCGCTGCTCGGTGGTCGCGAGCTTCTCGAGCCGATCGCGCATCGCGGCGAGCGCCTTGCGCATCGCGTCCGACGCGTGCGGATCCTTCTCGAATGCCGCGGCCACCGAGCCGAGCTCCACCACGGTCTCGCGAAGCTGCCGCGCGAGCTCCTCCCGGATGCCAACCTCTTTGTCCGGATTCTCGCTCGCTTGGCCGGATGGCCTCGCGAGACTTTGGTCCACGCTCGCCAGCGTGAGCCGGCCGGCGAGGTTCTTGAGGATCTTCTCGGCGAGGTCCTGCTGGCGACCCAGCGCTTCCTCGTGACGCTCGCGTGGGCTCACGACCTTGAGGTGCAGCTCGCGCGAGCGACCGATGTTCGCGTCACCGACGCTGTCGTTGTCCTTCGCCTCGATCCAGTAGCGGACCTCGCCGCCGCTCGGGACCTGGATCTCGGCGATGTCCCAGATGAACTTGCCCTGGGCGCGGCCCCTGAGCATCGGCGTCGAGCCGGGGGCCTCGGTGGCGACGGTCGCATGACCTTCGATCTGGATCGGCTTCTTGCCGCGATCCTTGCCGCTCTCCCACACGAGCTCGGCCGACGTGAGGCCGAAATCGTCCTCGATCACGTACGCGAGCTCGACCCGGCGTAGGTTCGTCACGTCGAGTGGCTCGCCGGGCGCCATCAGCTGAACGCCGGGTGGTTGATCCGGCTCGGCCTCGATCGCGCGCGGCGTGGTCTCGATCGAGCGCACGCCCGACGGCGAGGTGATCGCGAACCGATAGCGAGCCGACTGCTCGATCGCGAGCTTCGCGGTGAGCTGATCGCCGGCGAGGATGACCGGGATCGTGCGCGCGGGCGCGTTGGTATCGGCCTCGATCACGAGCTCGGCTGCGCGCGCAGGGACGAGCACGCGCGCGCGGAGCGTCACGACGGTGCCGGGCAAGCCACGGACATCGCCCGACGACGAGGACAGCGTGAGCGGCGAACGTCGCGCGTACGGCGGGAACTCGAGCTTCGCCTCGAGATCTCCGACGAGCGGGACCGTCGACAGCTGCGCACCGTCGTACAGCGCGGGCTGGTCCGACACGAGCGCGCGCCAGCCGCCGGCGACGAACTTCGGCGCGAGCACGAGGACGAGTGCGTTCGCGGCGACGACGCCGAGCGCCCACCGGCGAGCGCGGCGTGCCTCGAGCGGGTCGAGCAGCGACTGCGGATCGACGCCATCGAGCCGCGCGGAGGTGGCGACGAGCAGCGCGTCGACGAGCGCGGGCGAGGGCGCGCCGGGCCGTTGCGGGTCGGTCCTGGCGCTCGATGACAGCTCGACCGAGGACAGCAGATCGGAGGCGACCTCGCGGCGGCGGCTCCCGACCCAGCGCGCCACGGCCGGATCGTCGCCGTACTTCCGGCGCGGCACGACGAAGCCCATCACGATCGCACCGACGATGACGAGCACCCCGGCGAGACCGATGATTCCGAGCAACGCGAACGCGGTCGAACGGTTGCGACCGTCGACGAGCATCCCGAGCACCGGCAGCGTGAGCGCGAGCCCGGCGACGGCGGCGACCGCGTACATCGCGGTACGTCGGGCCTCGTGTCGGTACAACAGCGCGCGCACGCGCCCGAGGAATCCCGAGATCGATCCTTCGGCCTGTATGCTGGTGCCAGTGGAAGAAGTGGCCACGATTCGCCCTGCCGCGAGGCCCCTCAGCATAGCGCTACCGAGGTCTTCCGACACCCCGCGCGGCACATGAGCTATAACCGGTCCCGGCGTGAATAAGCCTGGCCAGCGAGCGTCCACCGCGACGCATGGACGGACCACGGCAGTCGACGATCACGAGCTGGTGCTCGCGGCTCGCAAGGGCGATCGCGATGCGTTCCGAACGCTGTTCGAACGCTACCACCGCCGCGCCTATGCACTCGCATTCGGAGTTCTACGTCATCAAGACGACGCCCTGGATGTGGTCCAGGACGCTTTCATTAAAGCTCACAAATACTTAGACAAGTTCGAGGGTAACTCCAGCTTCTACACCTGGCTGTATCGGATCGTGATGAACCTGGCCATCGACCACCTTCGCAAGCACCGCCGGGTCAAGCCCGTCGAGCTCGACGAGGCTCGCCTGGAGGAGAGCGCCGATGAGGGCCTCCTGCCACGGATCCTCGGCGGGAACCCGGGACGCGCCCTGCAGGACAAGGAGATCCGCGCGCGCATCGATTCCGCGCTCGCGGAGCTGTCCGAGAACCATCGCTCCGTGCTGGTGATGCGCGAGCTCGAGGGGCTGTCCTACGAGGAGATGGCCACGGCGATGAGCTGCTCGAAGGGCACGATCATGTCGCGGCTGTTCCACGCACGGCGCAACATGCAGAGGCGCCTGCTCGATCTGATCGAGAACCCGTCGCGCGAGCTGCTCGAGGAGCTCGGCGTCAAGGAGAGCGAGCTCGACGAGCCGGCGAGCACGCCGTCGTCTCCATCCGTCGCATCCACGGCACGGAGGGGCTGATGGCGATCAAGGACATCGAGCTGATGCAGCATGCTGATGGCGAGCTCGACGAGCGCGTCGCGGTCAACGTCCGTGCGGTGATCGAACGCGATGCCGATGCGCGGACCAAGGTCGAGTCGATCAACGAGATGACCGAGCTGGTGCGCGGACACCTCGAGCTGTCGAGCGACGAGATCCCGGATCGCAGGTTCGATGCGATGTGGCGCGAGGTCGGCAAGGCGATCGACCTCGAGGAGCCCGTCGGTATCTGGGCGAAGATCTCGGCGTGGTTCGATCGATATCGAGGCCACGTGATCACCGGGGCGGTCAGCGCCGGGGCCGTCGCCGCGCTCGCGCTGGTGCTGCGACCCGGGGATCGCGACGACCACGGGAAGACCAACCCGAATGTGATCGACGTTCAGCCGGCGGCGTTGCGATCGGCGCCCGTGATCGAGGAGCTCGAGACACCAGGTGGTAACGGCACGGTGCTCAACTTCGAAGATGAAGATGGCCACATGACGGTGATCATGGTGACTCCTGCGGATACTGTGGAGGGCATATGAACGCCGGCAGGCTTTGGTTTTTGATCGCGCTCGTCGCCGCGACGCCGCTCGCGTCGGCCGACGAGAAGTCCGACAAGAAGGTCCCCGCGCAGGAGCCGGCCGCCCTTCAGGTCAGCTGCGAGTTCATCGAGATCTGGGCGACCAACGGCAAGACTCCGTCGGTCGACGCGGCGCTGTCGAAGGCGCTCGTGAAGCGACTGACGGCGGTCTTCGGCGCGAAGTACAACGACTACAAGCAGCTCTCCAGCTCGCCGGTGACGCTGACGAAGAAGAAGGCCGAGACCCTGAAGCTCAAGAAGGGGACGGCGAACGTCACGCTGGTCGAGATCGTCGACAAGACGAAGATCCGGGTCACCATCGACTTCGCGAGCGTCAAGGGAAAAGCCAGCCAGACGCAGCTCGTCGATGCGGGGGACTGGGTGGCCACGGCGGTCCAGCAGCCCAACAGCGACGGGCACTTGCTCGCCGGGACCTGCAAGTAGCCGCCGCCTCGAATTCTCGTCGGCAGCTCGGTGTTGTATGACGGCTGCATGAAGCTCGTAGGCGGTACGCGTGTGCGCAAGCGTCCCCGGTGGATGATCCCGGTGATCGCTGCGGGCGTGCTGTCGGTGCTCCTCGCGGTCGGCCTGCTCGTCATCTATCCACGCGTCGGCGCACGCATGGTGCGCGACAAGGTCACGGCCAAGCTCGGGAGCAAGCTCGGGCGTGACGTCCGGCTCGGCCACGTCGAGGTCTCGCTCGGCCGGGCGGTGATCCACGACATCGAGATCCGCGGCCCGAACGATGGCGAGCTGCCGCTGGTCCACATCGCGCGAGTCGAGGTCGAGTTCGATGCCCTGCGCTCGCTGGTCGGCTCGGTCCGCGTCGGCGAAGCCACGGTCGATGGCGTGACCCTCACGATCCGCCGCCATGTCGACGGTCGCGACAACGTGCGCGACGTGATCGAGCGCCTGCAGAGCGAGCGGGGCGGGGGCGGGGCCGGCGGCGGTGGAAGCATCTCCCCGACCTCGATCCGGATCACGCATGCCCGGCTGCTCGCCGACGATGCGCAGAGCGGCGCGACGATGCTCGTCACCGATGGCGACGCGACGTGGAAGCCCGGCGAGCTGATCGCGCAGGCCCGCGGTGTCTCCGCGACGACGACCGCCGCGCCGAAAGCCTCCGCGGCCACGCTGGACGTACGCAAGATCGCGGGGCAGCCGCCGATCCTCGTGATCGCGGGCGGCGAGCTCTCGCTGTGGCCCAAGCTCTCGTTGACCGGGATCGGCGGCACGATCACCGCGGACCCGAAGCACGCGGGCGAGTACAAGATCGATCTCGCGGGCGGCTACGGCGGCGTGCCGGGCAATTTGTGGACCGCGAAGGGCCCGCTCGATCCGCGTGGGCTCACCGCCTCGATCGAGCTCGAGGCGGCGAAGTTCCAGCTCGATCGGCTCGCGCCGATCCTCGAGCGCACGCCGGTCGTCGACTACGCGTCGACGTCGGTCGACACCAAGGTGCGCCTCGATCTCACCGCGAACGGCGGCAAGTTCGCCGGCGAGTTCCACCTGCGCGGCCTCAACGTCGGTCACCCGATGCTCGCCGACAAGGAGGTCCACGACCTCGATCTCTCGGGCAAGATCGCCGGCAGCTTCGATCGCGCAGCGCGTCGGTTCGAGCTCCACCAGGGAGACTTCGTCACGCGTGACGTGCCGTTCTCCGTGACCGGCGCCGTCGCCCGCCCGCACCGGATCATCGAGGAGGCCGCGCCGGTGGTCGCCGGCGATCCGAAGCCACCAGGAGGCCCCGTCGGGCCGCCGAGGCAGGGACCCGCGGGGGTGCAGTTCTTGAACCTGCGCCTCGTCATCCCGCCGATCGACTGCCAGCGCATGCTGGGCGCGATCCCGACGGAGATGGCGCCGTACATGGCGGGCTACAAGCTGCGGGGCGTGTTCGATGTCGACGTCAACCTCGACGTCGACTGGGCGAAGCTCGACGAGACGAAGCTCGGTGGCCATGTCGGGCTCAGGCACTGCAAGGTCGTCGAGCAACCCGCCGACTCGCCGAAGCGGCTCAAGGACGAGTTCGAGCACTACGTCGAGGTCGACCAGGGCAAGTGGCACTCGTTCGTCGTCGGGCCTTCGAGCAATGACTTCGTCCCGTTCGAGGAGATCTCGCCGTACCTCGTCAGGTCGATCATGAGCACCGAGGACTCGGCGTTCTACTCCCACAAGGGCTTCATCACGACCGAGTTCCGCACCGCGCTCGTCAACGATCTGAAGGCCGGTGCCTTCAAGTACGGCGCCTCGTCGATCACGATGCAGATGGTCAAGAACGTCCTGCTCTATCGAGAGAAGACGCTCGCTCGCAAGCTCCAGGAGCTGTTCCTGACGTGGCACGTCGAGAACACGCTGACGAAGGACCGGATCCTCGAGATCTACTTCAACGTGATCGAGTACGGCCCGGGGCTCTACGGGATCGGACCGGCGACGGCGTACTACTTCGGCAAGGCGCCGAAGGACCTCACGCCCGTCGAGGCGGCGTTCTTCTCGACCATCCTCCCCGCGCCCAAGGAGCGCCACAAGCAGTACTGCGCGGGCACGCTGACGAAGTGGACCCACGACAAGATCCAGCGAATCCTCGGCATCATGCTCAAGCGTGATCGGCTGACGCAGCTCGAATACGACCAGGCGATGGAAACGCCGCTGCTGTTCGCCAAGGACGGCCTCGAGACCGAGGACGACTGCCTCAAGCGAACGAAGCAGGCGATCAAGAACGCTCGCTCCACGAACCCGTTGAAGCGTTGAGCCGTCGCCCGAGCTTCTGACGAGACACCTCGCCGCAGTGTGCTCGCGTCGCGGGGATGGTATGCGTTGGGCCATGCGCAGCCTCGTCGTGGCGATCTCGATCTCGTTCGCGCTCGCACTGGGGCTCGGCGGGCTCGCGGCCGCCGCCGAGCCGCCGCGGCCACGCCCGCGCGAGGTGCTCCGAGAGCGACCGTCGGGGTTCTGGACGTCGAACCGGCCGGCGGAGAATGGCGCGTATCGCTGGCGCCTCCTCGCGATCGGCGGCGGGCTCGTGCTGGTGACCGGGCTCGTGATGTGGCGCCTGGTGCGGCGAGCGAGCGCGCAGCGCGCGGCACGTTAGCGATTGTCCGGATTCTCGCTCGCTCGGCCGGACGGCCTCGCGAGACTTTGGTCAATTGTCCGGATTCTCGCTCGCTCGGCCGGACGGCCTCCCGAGACGTTGGTCAATTCGTGGTCGCGATCGTTTCGCGGCTCGAGGTGGCTCGCTACAACGTGGGCGTGACCCGACTCTGGATGTTCTGTGCAGTACTTTCGCTCGCCGGCTGCAACAAGCAGAGCGAGCGAGCCTCCGATCACGCCGCAGCCGAAACCGGCGTGAAGCCCCAGGACGTGAAGGCCGACAAGGTCGTCGAGACCGGCAAGGCGGTCGTCGAGCGGGCCAAGGATGCGATCGCCCCGACCAGGCCCGCGTTGACCCTCGAGACCTACGAGAAGCTCGTCGTCGGGCTCGAGGGCTGCAAGCTCGTCGGCTTCACGATCGACCACAAGTGCCCGGGTCAGGTCGCGCTCGACGACGCGATGCAGGGCTCGACGACCGACGTGAAGGACATGCTCGGCATGACCTCGCAGCTCGGTCAGAAGCTGATCGGCCACCCATCGCCGGCGGTCCGGATCAAGGCCGCCGGGTTGATGGCGAGCTTCGTCGGGACCAAGGGATCGAGCCAGGACCTGATCGCCGCCGCGGCCGCGAAGGAGACCGATCCCAACGTCCTGCAGGCGTTCATCCGCACGGTCTCGAACGACGGTGCGACGAACCCGAACGTCGCCAAGATGTTGCTGAAGCACGTCGAGCACGAAGCCAAGGACGTGCGCCTGCAGGCGGTCTACGCGATCTCGTCGAGCTGGAATCGCGAGATGGCGGGCGGCGCCGAGAAGCTCGCGATGGTCGCCGAGCAAGACCCGGAGCCGAAGGTCCGCCAGGCGGCGTGCGAGTACGGCGGCAAGCTCGGCCACAAGGCGATGCTGCCGGTGATCGAGAAGGCGACCGCGAAGGCCGACGACAAGGACATGTACTCGGCGTGCATGTCCGGCCTCGGCGCGATGTTCCACCAGTACCCGTTCTACGAGACGACGAACGAGGCCGCGTACCGGCTGTTCCTCAAGCGCCTCGCCGACAAGCCGCGCTCGGAGGCCGCACCGCCGTGGACGGTGATGAGCCTGTTCCGCTACGCGGGCGACCCGAAGAGCGAGAAGCTCGCCACGTGGAAGAAGCAGGCGACCTGGTTCAAGGTCGCGGACGTCAAGCAGGCGCTGGCGTCGGTCATCGGAGACAAGGCGACCAACTGGATGGCGCGAACCGCCGCGGTCGAGTCCTACGCCGCCCTCGGTGCCACGAAGGTCGAGCTCGAGAAGCTCAAGCAGGGCTACGACCCGAAGGACTCGACCGATGGCCTGGTGCTCAAGAAGATCGACGATGCGGCCACGAAGGCGCCGTAGCTCCTGACGATGGTGGATGCAATCACGCGTGCGATCGAGCGCCACGGCCCCGAGGCCATCTGCGCCGTGCTCGCCCCGATGCTCACGCCCGAGCGGATCGCGCGGATCGATGCCGTGCTCGCGGCGCGCTTGCTCTCGGTCGTCACCGTCGTCGAGGACACCTACGATCCCCACAACGCCGCCGCGACGATCCGCACGACCGAGGCGATCGGGCTCGGCGAGCTCCACGTCATCGAGCCGGGCGAGCGGTTCTCGGCGGCCGGCGGGGTCACGCGCGGGGCGCACAAGTGGATCGAGCTGCATCGCTGGCGGCGGGTCGAGGACGCCACGGACTCGTTGCGTGCGCGCGGGTTTCGCGTGTTCGCGACCGTTCCCGGGGCACCTCACACGATCGAAGACGTCGATGTCACGCGCCCGATCGCCGTGGTGTTCGGGAACGAGAAGGCCGGGCTCACCGACGCCGCGATCGCCGCCTGCGACGGAACGCTCGGCGTGCCGATGTACGGCTTCTCCGAGAGCTTCAACCTGTCGGTCACCGTCGCGCTCGCGATGAGCCGGATCGCGAGCCGCCGGCGCGAGGTGATCGGCGCGCTCGGAGATCTCGACGACAAGCATCGCCGCGAGCTGCGGGCACGCTGGTTCGCCCTCAAGATCCGCGGCGTCGTCGGCATCCTCGAACGCGCGCTACCCTGAGGCAATTCACCCCCTGATCTCGCGTGTCTGCATGGACACGCCGTGATGTGGCATCGCGGACCCAACCAGGGGAGAATCCAGGTGCCGAGCCCCACCGGGTTCGTGATGACAATGACCAAAGTCTCGCGAGGCCTTCCGGCCGAGCGAGCGAGAATCCGTACAATGACCAAAGTCTCGCGAGGCCGTCCGGCCGAGCGAGCGAGAATCCGTACAATGACCAAAGTCTCGCGAGGCCGTCCGGCCGAGCGAGCGAGAATCCGGACAATGACGCTACGGTACCCAAGTTGCAGAACAAACGTGACATGCCACCGGGGTCGACGATGAGGATGTGGACACCGTCTAACCCGGCACCCAAGCCACCTGCCGCCAAGCTGGTGAAGGCGGGCAAGGGTGCACCGAAACCCAAGCGACCGCTGTGGCTCAGGATCCTCAAGTGGGGCGCGATCGTCGGGTTCGCCGGAATGCTGCTGATGGTCGCGACGGTCGCGTTCGTGTTCTGGATGTACGGCCGCGACAAGAACCTGCCGGATCCGAATTCACTCAGCGACATCAAGTACCGCCAGGTCACGACGATCGTCGACAAGAACGATCGTCGGATCGGCGAGCTGTTCGGCAAGACGAAGGGTGACGACATCGAGCGCCGCGTGTTCGTGGCGTACGACAAGGTGCCGAAGGTCCTCGTCGATGCGTTCATCGCGGTCGAGGACAACAAGTTCTGGGAGCACGGCGGCGTCGACTACTACGGCATGTTCCGCGCGTTCTGGGCGAACCTTCGCGCCGGTAAGGCGAAGCAGGGCGCCTCGACGATCACGCAGCAGGTGGTGAAGAACCTCCTGCTCACGCCGGAGAAGACGTTCAAGCGCAAGATCCAGGAGATCATCCTCGCGCGCCGGCTCGAGAACGCGCTGACGAAGGAAGAGATCCTCACGCTCTACATGAACCAGATCAACTTCGGCAACGGCCGCTACGGCGTGCAGGAAGCCTCGCGGTTCTACTTCGGCAAGGACGTCACCCAGCTCGATGTCGGCGAGTCGGCGCTGCTCGCGGGCCTGCCGCAATCGCCCGAGAACTACGCGCCCAATCGCAAGAAGAACTGGGACAAGGCGAAGGGGCGCCAGAAGCACGTGCTCGAGAGCCTCGTCGAGATGGGCAAGCTCACGAAGAGCGAGGCGCAGAAGTGGATCGACAAGCCGATCCAGTACATCGAGCGTCCGTTTCCCGAGCTCAACACCGCACCCGAGTGGGTCGGCATGGTCCGCAACGAGCTGATGGCGCCGAAGTGCGGCGGCAAGTCGACGTGCCCCGACGGCGAGGTCTACCTCGATACGCTCGGGGGGGCGGTGCGTACGACCCTCGACCCCGTGATGCAGGAGAACGCGCAGACCGCGCTGCAGAACGGCCTGCGTGCCGTCGACAAGCGCAGGAATGTCGGACGGCCCAAGCGCACGATCAAGGCGGGCAAGGTCGACGACGAGCTCGCGAAGCTCGCGAAGACGCTGCCGAGGACCGGCCCCGTGAAGGGCGAGACCTACGAGGCCGTGGTGACCGCGGTCCACGACGAGGACCAGGAGCTCGAGGTCGATCTCGGTGATTGGAAGGCCGCGGTCGTGCTCGACGACGAGCGCTTCATGACGCTCGACGACGCCGGCAAGCCGCTGCCGGGCAGCGCGCGGTTCAAGCCCGGTGACGTCGTCGAGGTCGTCGGGTTCCCCGGCGGCGACAAGAAGCCGCCGAAACACGCCAAGCATCGCGTCGCGTTCCCGAAGGGCCCCGAGGGCGCGGTCGTGATCCTCGAGGTCAAGTCGCGCAAGGTGCGCGCGCTCGTCGGTGGCTACTCGGCAAAGACGCTCGGCCTCAACCGCGCGACCGACGCCCATCGCCAGCCCGGCAGCTCGTTCAAGCCCTACGTGTTCGCGGCCGGCATCGAGCTCGGGGCCGCCAAGGAGAAGGACGAGGGCGGCCGGATCACGTTCACCGCCGGATCGCCGCTCAACGATGCGCCGGAGCCGCGGTGGGAAGAGAAGTGGAACGCGAAGAACTACGAGACCGGCAAGTTCGAAGGCCCGGTGCTGCTGCGCTATGCGCTCGCGAAGTCGATCAACACCGTCGCGATCCGCGTGCTCGAGCGCGTCAAGGCCGAGAAGATCATCGACCTCGCGAATCGCGTCGGCATCGAGAGCAAGCTACCGACGACGCTGTCCTTGGCGCTCGGCGCCGGTGAGGTCACGCCGCTCGAGACGACCAACGCGATGGCGACGTTCGCGGCGGGTGGCAAGGCTGCGAAGCCGGTGTTCATCGACGCGATCGACGGCAAGGCGACGCCGCCGGCGGAGGCCAAGCAAGTCGTCAAGCCGGAGGTCGCGTACGTCGTGACGCACATGATGCAGTCGGTGGTGACGTCGGGGACCGGCGTCCTCGCGCAGAAGCTGAAGATTCCGGTCGCCGGCAAGACCGGTACCTCCAACGACGCGAAGGACGTGTGGTTCGTGGGGCTGACGCCCGACTACGCGATCGGCGTGTGGATCGGCTACGACGATCCGCAATCGATGGGCCGCGAGACCGGCGGCACGACCGCGGTGCCGGTGTTCGTCGAGGTCGCGAAGACGATGAACCTCCCCGCGAAGCAGTTCCCGCGGCCACCGCAGGTCGTCGAGGCGAAGATCGATCGCACGACCGGCCTGCTCGCGCCCGATGGCTGGCCGAAGGACAAGACGATGACCGAGGTCTTCGTCGCCGGTACCGCCCCGACCGAGTTTGCGAGCGAGGAAGGCGACGGAGTGAAGGGCGAGTACGAGGAGCGATGACCAAAGCCTCTCGAGGAAGTCCCTCCGAGAGAGCGAGCCTCGGTACAGTGACCAAAGCCTCTCGAGGAAGTCCCTCCGAGAGAGCGAGCCTCCGGACCATGACCAAAGCCTCTCGAGGAAGTCCCTCCGAGAGAGCGAGCCTCGGTACAGTGACCAAAGCCTCTCGAGGAAGTCCCTCCGAGAGAGCGAGACTCCGGACCATGACCAAAGCCTCTCGAGGAAGTCCCTCCGAGAGAGCGAGACTCCGGACCATGACCAAAGCCTCTCGAGGAAGTCCCTCCGAGAGAGCGAGCCTCGGTAGAATGACTAGG
>Ga0299915_10000636_pt1 | contig 26366 bp, 19 predicted proteins | sample RVTome_13_FD_200263 | JGI IMG/M metagenome (GOLD analysis project Ga0299915, IMG submission 200263) | Soil microbial communities from uranium-contaminated site in the Upper Colorado River Basin, Wyoming, United States - RVT92D227 (version 2) ... | reverse complement strand
CGAGGCGAAGAACCGGCTGGCAATCCTGAAGGCCGGGGCGAGAAGCCAGGAGCGGGCCGTGGCGAAGAACGCCGTCGTCTCGGCCAAGTCCACACTGGACAAGGCGGCTCTCGACCTGCAGCGGCTGGAGGGGCTGTATCAGCAGGGAGCGGTTGCGAAAGAGCAACTCGACAGCGCCCGCACTTACCATGAGGTGGCAAAGGCACAGTATGAATCGGCTCTTGAGCAATCTAACTTGGTCGAGGCCGGGGCCAGAACCGAGGAGATAGAGGCTGCCGCCGCCGCGGTCAGACAGGCGCAGGCGGCGGTGGCGCTTGCCGCAAACGACCTCAAGAACGCCACTCTGCGTTCGCCCATTTCTGGAGTAGTCTATTGGAGAGACCTCAACGTCGGAGATGTGCCTGCGGCCATGGGCAGTCCGGTGATGAAGGTCGCCTCCCTCGACCGGGTCTATTTCGAGGCGGTCGTGCCGGAAAAGGACTTCGTCTCCCTCTCTGTGGGGCAGCCGGTCGCCATCACGGTTGATGCTCTTCCGGGGCAGGCTTTTCCGGGAGAGGTTGAACGCCTTGTTCCTGTGGCGAGAGACCAGAGCCGGGATTTCCTGGCGCGCATTGCCGTGGACAATGGCCAGTTGCGGCTTAAGCCGGGCATGTTCGCCCGGGGGGAGGTTCTGGTGGAGAAGCATCCCCAGGCCGTCGTTGTCCCGAGAGACGCGGTCATCGAACAAGGCAGTGAAAAGTCGCTCTTTGTGGTCAAGAACAATCTCGTTCAACACAAGAAGGTCGTTACCGGACTGGAAAGCCCGGCCCTGATAGAGATCCTCTCCGGCGTTTCCCCTGGTGAAGAAGTGGTGACCGCGGGCCAGCAAGGATTGAAATCCGGTTCGCTGGTCTCCGTGACCCGCCGGCAGCCGGGCGAGTAGGACGAGCCCATGTGGTTAACCCGAACTGCCATCCTCAGACCCGTTACCATGACCATGGTGGTGGTCGCCATCATGGTATTGGGCTACAGCGGGCTCTCCCGCATGGGGATAGACTTATATCCGAACACTGACCTTCCCTATGTCAGCATTACCACGGTTTACGCGGGCGCCGGCCCCGAAGAGATAGAATCCCAGATCACCAAACCGATTGAAGATTCAGTCAGCCTCATCTCCGGCGTCAAGAATGTCACCTCCTCCTCCCAGGAGGGAATCTCCTCGGTGCAACTCGAGTTCAACCTGGGCACGGACTTGGATACCGCGGTTGCGGACGTGCGGGCGAGCGTTGACTCTCTCCGAGGAGTCCTCCCCCGCGAGATTGACCCGCCGGTGGTGACCAAGGCGAACATCTCCGCCATCCCGGCGCTCACTTTTGGAATCGCCAGCCCAAGGCCTCCCAAAGAGATACGGGATCTTGCGGAAGAGACCATCAGCCAGCGCCTGGCGAAGGTTCCCGGTGTCGCCGCCATCGGCGTGGCGGGGGGAGATGTGCGGGAGATCCTGGTCGCCGTGGACAAGGGAAGGCTGGAGGCCTATGGCCTGAATATCGCGCAGGTCAACCAGGCCCTCATTGCTGAGAACCTCAACCTTCCCAGCGGGAGTTTGACGGAGGGTAGAAAAGAATACGCGGTGCGGGCGGTGGGAGAGTTCCACTCTTTGGATGAGGTGCGCAAGGTCCGCCTGCTGACCCCCTCTGGTTCGGCCATCTCTTTGAGCGATGTGGCCGAAGTGAGCGACACGGTTGCGGAACGGAAGTCATTCACCCGCATGAACGGGCGAGATTCGGTCACCATGTCCGTCCTCAAACAGGCTGGCGCAAACACGGTTGAGACAGTCAACGGAGTAAAGCAGGAACTCGAAATCCTCACCGGCCAGCAGCTCCTGGGAGAAAAGAGCAAAGGGGAGCCGCGCCGAGGCCTCTTGCCCCCGGATATCCAGGTGGAAATGGGCTATGACCAGTCCACCCAGATATTGAACACCATTGCCGAAGTGAGAATCAGCCTCATTCTCGGCGCCCTCCTGGCAGTACTAATCGTATTTCTCTTCTTGCACAATCTTCGCGGCACTTTCATCGTCGCCATTGCCATTCCCACCTCGATTCTGGCAACTTTCGCCCCCATCTATTTTGCCGGCTTCACATTGAACATGATGGTGCTGCTGGCGCTTTCCCTTTCCGTGGGCATCCTGGTGGACGATTCCATTGTCGTCCTGGAGAATATCTGGCGCCACCTCCGCCTAGGTGAACCGCCTCGGGAGGCGGCCTTTAACGGGCGAACCGAAATCGGCCTTGCCGCCATCACCATCACCCTGGTGGACGTGGTTGTCTTTCTGCCGATTGCTTTCATGGGCGGGATAGTGGGGCAGTTTTTCCGGCAGTTCGGAATAACCGTTGCCGCGGCGACGCTTTTTTCCCTTTTCATCTCCTTTACCCTCACCCCAATGATGGCCTCCCGCTGGTTCCGCCAGGAGGACGTAACAGAAGGCGCTCCCTCGTCCCGCCGGGTGACGGGAAGATTGTTCGGCGCCTTCGATCGTTTCTATGCGGCTCTCGACCGGCGTTATCACCGCCTGCTCGAATGGGCGCTGGACAACCGCGCGGCAACCGTGCTGACGGGTCTGGTCGCTCTCCTCGCCTGCCTGGGCGTGGCCGGCGGCGGGTATCAGTCTCTCCGGGTCAAGATTCTTCTGGGCCTTATCGGTCTCCTGGCAATCCTGGGCCTTGCCCTCTCCAGGGCTTCGGGCCGCAAGGTTATAGCGGTAGTGACCGCGCTTTCCCTTCTGGCGGTGGTGGCGTCTCGGCGAAGCCTGGGCCTGGAGATGTTCCCCCGCAGCGACACCGGAAACTTCCAGATAAACCTGGAGATGCCCCCGGGGAGTTCGCTTTCCGCGACGGACGCGGTCGCCCGACAGATTGAAGATTATCTCCTGGATAAGCCGCGCTTCCCGGAGCCGGAGGTGGAAAATGTCTTCGCCACTATTGGCTCCACCTCTGCAGGCCTCATAGGCCTCGTAGGACGAGACCCCGCCCTGGCCGACATAAGCGTTGTCCTGGTGGAGAAGGGGAAGCGGCGGCGCAGCGATCTTGAAATAATGCAAGAAGTCACCGCCTGGGCGAAGGGGATTCCCGGTCCCCGCATCAAGAGCATGATCGCCTCGAACATGGGGGGCCCGCCTGAATCTCCCATCCAGATTGTCATTTCTGGTGATGATCTTGACAAGATAGTTCAGGCCGCCCGCCAGGTTATGCAGAAGGTGGAAACCGTAAAGGGGACGAAGGACATTGATCTCTCCTGGAAGGTGGGGCGGCCGGAGCTCCAGGCCCGGGTGGACAGGATCGCCCTGGCCGAGCGGGGATTGAGCACCTTTGCTGTCGCCAGCGCTCTGCGAACCAGCCTGGAGGGGAGCACAGATACCAAGTTCCGGGAGAAGGGAAAGGAGTATGATATCCGCGTCAGGCTGGGTGAGGCGGATCGGGCTTCTCTGGACAGCATCGGACGGATCACAATTGCAGATGACGCCGGCCCGGTCCGGCTCCAGGACGTCGCCCGGTTGAAACTGGCGGCAAGCCCGAACAAGATTGACCGGCGCAATCGCCTCCGCTCAATCACCGTTTCCTCCGACGTTCTTCCCGGCTTCTATGAAGGCAACTTGACCAAGGAGATTCAAGAATCCTTGAGCAAGATGAATTTCCGCGACGTCTCCTGGTATATGGCAGGGGAAACCGAACGGCGCGAGGAATCCTTTGGGAATATCTTCGCCGCCCTGGCGTTATCGGTCATTCTGGTGTATATTCTCATGGCTGCGCTCTTCGAAGGCTATCTCAGTCCTTTCATTATCATGTTCTCCCTCCCCATGGCCCTTGTGGGGGCGCTCTTGCTGTTGGTGCTCACCGGTGCGAGCGTAAGCATAGTCGCCATGGTCGGAGTCATCATGCTGATGGGGCTGGTCACTAAGAACGCCATCCTGCTGGTGGACTACACCAATACCCTCCGGGAGAGCGGCATGGAGAGAAAAGAGGCGCTCCTGCGGGCCGGGCCCACCCGGCTCAGGCCCATTTTGATGACCACTCTGGCGATGATCTTCGGGATGTTGCCTACGGCCGCCCCCGGAGTCTTCCGCCTGGTGAGCGGCGCGGAGTGGAGAGCGCCCATGGCTTCCGCGGTAATCGGCGGGCTGATTCTCTCGACCCTGCTCACCCTGCTGGTCATACCTGTGCTATATACGGTCTTTGATGACCTTGGAAGCGCCTTCACGGCTAAACTGCGGGGGCTGCTCCGCCGCCTCTTTCCTTGAGCAGATCTGAGATGAAGGAGTAAGAGATGCTGACTGTAACACAAGAGCGAGAACTGAAGCGCCGCTGGGCACTTCACCTCATAGAGGACCTTCTCTATGAGCACCTGCTTTCCACCGGAGTGGCGGCGAAGAGCGCCGACCTGGCGGTCCTCCTCGAAGGCGCCGGGATAAAGGTGGAGCCGAAATTCATCCGCCTCACCCTCGCAGAAAGTAAGCGCTTTATTGTCGAAGAGCGGCGCTGGAACATCGCTCTTCGCGGAGAGATTCGGCGGCCTTTCATCGGTCTGGTGGAATTCGCTCTCCGCGACTACGGAAGACCCATGGCACTGGCTGCTCTTCGCAATGAGGTGGCCCTGGTGATGCGTCGGCCGGTTGAATTCTTCGAGGAACTGCTGTTTGCCGCACTCGGAGATGAAGAGAAGTACTTCCAGAACGAAAAAGGGGAGTGGGGCCTCCGGGAATGGCTGCTGGACACTGACTTCCAAGATGAAGATGAGATTTTCCTGCGCAACTTCTTTTTCCGGCAGGCGGAGACGAGAGAGGCGCTGGAGGAGTTGTTGGATACCCGCATGGCCACAGATCAGCCGGCCGAACAAATGGCCATAAAACTGCTCCGCAAAGCGGGCCGGCCTCTTGAACATCGCCTGCTCAGTTTCGCTTTGTGGAAACTGCGGGAGGGAGATTTGGACTCCTCCAGCCTCTTCGACCAACTGCCTGAGGAGGAGCGGGCTCTGCTCCTTTCCGGCGCCCTGTGGGGACTGGAGGAATGGAGAGAGGAGTGGATTGGAGAGGTGAAGAAACTCTCCAAGAAATCTGAAAAGCAGGAGGATCTCCCCTGGTTGGAGGAAGAGCCTGAGGAAGGCGGCTTCGTCGTCAGCGATCAGGATATAAAGGAGACCCTTGCTTTTGTCAAGAAGCAGAGGCGGGCGGTGCGGATGAAGGAGATGCTGGAACGAATCTTCGAAATACCCTCGACTTCCGCGCGGTGGGCGGCGGCTGCTGAGGCCTTGGCCCATGTGCTCGCCAAAGAGAGCCGCCTTCAGCGGGTAGGGGTGCAATCTTGGACCCTCCCGACCTACGTGCCGAAAGTGGACAAGATACCCCGCGCCCTTTTGATCGAGCCGACAAAACTCGGCCCGGACGAACCCGATGCCGAACTTGAAGACGAAGGGCTCGAACCCGGGTTGACGGCCTGGGTACATGACCCGCGCTTCGAAGAGATCGGGGAGACGGAAGAGGTGACCGTCGGGAGAGAGCAACAGCCCCTTGACGAAGTTCGCTATGTCGCCCTCCTCTCTCATCTTAAAACGGGAACCTTCAAACTCCGCAAGGCCGATTCTCGCTTCTACCCCTCGGAGGCCGACCCAACCTGCCTGATCTTCAGAGACGAGGAGGTGAAGGATGAGATAGAAGTGTGGGCGAGCCGGCAGTCGGGCCTTCTCTTCGGCCTGGATTCGTGGTACGAAGAGCGGGATATCCAGCCCGGGGCCGTCTTCACCGTCAAGCGTGGTTCTGAAGCGGACGATTACTTGCTGCATTACAGCGGGGAGTTGGATCCGCTCTTGACGCTCTCTCAAGAGAGACAGAAGATCCTGCGTTCACTCAAGCGTGAGGCCGCAGAGAAGAATTGGCCCTCGTTCGAGATAATGTGCCGGGTGATGGCAGATTATCAAAAAGGCATCCCTTTCCTCACTCTTTGGGTGGAGGTGAACGCCGTGCGCCGCACCCGAAAGCGCACCATTGCCTCAAACCTTTCCGCTTACCATTGTTTCTCCCAGCGCCCCTCGGGCTCGGACAATTGGGTATTCGACGAACGCCGGGTCAGCCTGGGCCGCAAGAAGACCAAGCGGCATTTCCTGCGCTCCGTGGAACAGTGAACGGCAGGGCTCTGCAAAACCCGCGCCAGCCCGGTCCGGCGGAAGGTGGAATCCTTGGCCAGAAGCAATCAAGATTTTGCCCAAAAAAGGGAATAATAGGGCAGGGAGGATGAAGCCCAGTGAGCGAACTAGAGAAAAAGGCCGTAACTTTAGAAGAGCGTCTTAGATTCATACCCGACACTCTGCCGCTGCTTCCCGTCCGGGATATCGTCGTCTATCCCTACATGATGACACACCTCTTTGTGGGCAGAAGAAAGAGCGTCCTCGCCCTGGAAGAGACTATCACCTTGAAAGAGGGGCGCTTCATCGTTCTGGCGGCGCAGAAGGGCCAAGAGATTGACGACCCCGGGCCGGCTGATCTTCACAGCATGGGAACGGTGGCGGAATGTGTGCAGATGCTGAAGCTGCCCGACGGCACCATCCGGGTGGTAATCGAAGGGCTGGCCCGAGCGAGACTTCTGGAATTCGTGCAGGCCGACCCTTACCTCCGCGTCAAGATTCAGATAATCCCGGAGGCCGAGGAACACACCATTGAGGCCGAGGCCCTCATGCGCAACGTACTGTCCCAGTTCGAGCGGGCTTCGAACCTGCGCAAGGATATACCTCAAGAGGCCTTGGACAACGCCCGCCACACCGACGAGCCGGCCCGCCTGGCTGACGTCGTCGCCATGTACTATCCCCTGAAGGTAGAGGCGAGGCAGCAGGTATTGGAGAGCCTTTCCGCCAAAGAGCGGCTGGAGGCCCTCGGCGAACTCCTTAACAAGGAGATCGAGATCCTGGAGATAGAGCGCAAGATCTCCTCCCGGGTGAAGAAAGAACTCGAAGAAACCCAAAGAGAGTTCTACCTTCGGGAGAAGATGAAGGCGATTCAACAGGAACTGGGCGAGAGAGACGAACGCTCTGCGGAGATGGAGGACATTCGGAAGCAGATAAAGGCCGCAGGGATGCCCAGTGAAGTGGAGGAGAAGGCCCTCAAGGAACTGGATCGCCTGGAGAAGATGCCCGCGGCCTCGCCGGAAGTGGTCGTGGTGAGAACCTATCTGGACTGGCTCGTCTCCCTTCCCTGGAGCGTTCGCTCCGAGGACAAGATAAATATCAATGAGGCGGAAAAGATCCTGGACGAGGATCACTACGGGCTGAAGAAGATCAAAGAGCGAATGCTCGAGTTCCTGGCGGTGAGGAAGCTTGCCAGCGGCTCGAAAGGCCCCATCCTCTGCTTCATCGGCCCTCCCGGAGTGGGAAAGACCTCAATCGGCCGTTCCATCGCCAAGTCGCTGGGCCGGAAGTTCGTGCGCATCTCGCTGGGCGGGGTGCGGGACGAAAGCGAGATCCGGGGCCATCGGCGCACCTACGTGGGCGCCCTTCCCGGCCGCATACTTCAGGGAATGAAAACCGCGGGAACCCGCAACCCGGTCTTCATGATGGACGAGGTGGACAAGATAGGCATTGACTTCCGCGGCGATCCTTCCGCGGCCCTGCTGGAAGTGCTGGATCCGGAGCAGAACAATGCCTTTTCCGATCACTATCTGGAGGTGCCTTTCGATCTCTCCGAGGTGATGTTCATTACCACGGGAAACCTGCTCGACCCGGTGCCTCCGGCGCTGAAAGACCGCATGGAGGTCATCGAGTTCCCGGGCTACATTGAAGATGAGAAGTTCAAGATTGCGGAACTCTTCCTCGTTCCCAAACAGCGCAAAGAACACGGGCTGGCAGAGAAGTATGTCATCTTTACCGAAAGCGGATTGCGAACCCTGATTCGGGAATACACCCGCGAGGCAGGAGTGCGGAACCTTGAGCGAGAGATTGCCTCCATCTGCCGCAAGGTGGCAAAGAGCGTTGCCCAGGGAAAGACCCAGCAGGTGCGAGTGACCTCCGGCAATGTCTCCAAATTCCTCGGGCACCGCCGCTTCCGCTTTGGAGTCGCGGAGAAACAGCCGGAGGTGGCCGTGGCAACGGGCCTCGGATGGACCGAGAGCGGCGGAGACACCATGCCCATTGAAGTGACCCTGATGAAGGGGAAAGGAAATCTTATCCTCACCGGCTCCCTGGGCGAGGTGATGCAGGAATCCGCCAAGGCGGCGCTTTCCTACACACGTTCCCGTGCTGCTCAGTTCGGCATTGACGAGACCTTCTACTCCGACACCGATGTGCACATCCATGTCCCCCAGGGAGCGCAGCCGAAGGAAGGCCCTTCCGCCGGCGTAGCCATAGCCGTCGCCCTGGTCTCCGCGCTGACCCGCCGGCCCGTGCGCTGTGATGTCGCAATGACCGGAGAGGTGACTCTGCGCGGCAAGATTCTTCCCATCGGCGGGGTGAAAGAGAAAGTCCTGGCCGCTCACCGCGCCGGCATCAAGGTCGTAGTTCTTCCCAAGGACAACGAGAGAGAGCTTGAGGAGATTCCCTCCCACGTGAAACGGGATCTCGAATTCTGCTTCATCGAGTCTGCAGATGACGCCATAGCCGTGGCCCTCCTGCCTCCGCCCAAAGAGCCCCCCGCGGCCAAAGAAGAGCGAGAAAAGCCCCCCGTGCGAATCTCCGCCCACATCGCCGGCCACGCGTGAGAATCTCCAACAAAAGCGGCATCCACAGATTCCGCAGATGAGAACGAATTCGACCGGCAGGCGAGGCTCCTCGTGCTTCGTCCTGCGTCGCCTCTGGCTTAGCAAGGCTTCGCAGAGCAGCGGCCGGCCCGCTACGGCAACCGAAGCGCCTATTCCGGTTACCGTCGTCCCGCTTGGCAAGGAGCACGAGCAGTCTGAGCGGGCAATGGCGGCAGCCAAAGAGGAACTGGGAGGAAACGCACGTCGCGGGCAGTGCTTGGAGCGCGTGCGTGCCAGCTGTCTGTCCCGGCAAGCAGGAGGGCATAGATGGGTCGAGGAACCCGCGGGAAGAGCAGGAGAGTGGGTCGATGTCGGCGAATAGATCTAAGCTGAGAACGTCCTAGATAGGGAGGGGGTATGAGAAGAGCAAGGAATAGACTGATTAAGAGAGCTATGTGGGAAGTTCGCTACAATACTCGGCTCGTATTCTTCGACCGGCAGGGTACCTTGCTCCAGCCCTTACTAGACTGGGACGAAGGGCGGTTCTTCCCCAGGTGGTTGTATGGCGTGAACGGTGTTGTGCGTCTGACTAACCCAGAAACGTTCACGGAATTCTCTGTCGGCCCGAAGAGTGCCAGCGCGGGCACTGAGAATCTCGATCCCACCGGGGACCTCGGGCGCTTTGAAGCAAGGGTGATTGAGTTTCTGGAACGCGTGGGGAGTGTTTTGGAGGTGCCTCAATTCAATCGCGTGGGCAAACGCCTGCAGTACATTATCGAGACTCGAGAGACATCCGAGACATTTGCCGAGGCGCTATCGCGTCAGTTGACAGGCCTGGCCTCTTTCAGCGACACTGTGGACGCGTGCCGGGGAGAGGACATCAGCCTTATATGGGTGTCCGCTACAGATCTGGGGAAGTTTCGCTGGACCGTCGGCCCATTGGCGCTGAGAGAATTCCCGGGGTGGTTCGCGTCGTCCACGCCACGAGAGGGCGCGCCCACCGAGATTCGCCGTTTCTTTCCTCAAGTGAGTCTACTCGTGGACGTGGACGCTTCTAAACAAACGGGAATGCAGACTAGCGACCTACGGTCTTTTCTTGAGCTGTCTTTCCAATACGTAGATTCTCAGGTTCTGGCACTGGCAAGCCGGATACAGGAGACTTAAAATGGCTGCCGCAAGCCTTGGAACGATGGTGGCACGCGAAACAACTTTGCCTCGCACAGTGTTGGAAGAGGAGCTGCTATGGGGGCCTGTCCCCGAGGAGACCGAGAGCGAGGCCGCCGGCGATACCCAGCTAGCAGTGCCACGTCAACAGCCGCACCCTCGCCTCGCACACTCGCTTGCCTCGCCTCACGTAGAGGACACTTTGGCTCTACGAGTTGCGCCATTTCCGGGCCTCCAGGAATGTGAGAGAGATTCGTTGGAGGCCATCGCTACACTTTACGATGTTGCCGCCCTACGCGAACCCGCAAGTGCAGTGCCCGCCGCGCCATCGCAAACGGAGATGACCGCTCAGGCATCGTTGGCCTCTGCGCTAGAGACGACATTCCAGTCGCTAGCGGAGCGCTGGCGGAGCGATACAAGGATTCTGTCGTCAGTTACCGCCAAGGCGATGCATCCTGATTACCAGAGGATCATAGGCATGGGGCCTGCGGCGGTCCCGCTTATCCTACGCGAGCTACAGCGCAGACTGGACCATTGGTTTTGGGCCCTGAAATCGATAACTGGCGAAGACCCCGTCGCGCCCGAGGACGCTGGAGACATTGAGCGGATGAAGGAAGCCTGGCTCCGCTTCGGGCAGGAACGGAGCTATCTCTGAGATGCGAAGCAACGATCTGGAGTTGGTATTTCCAAACCTTCAGAATACGCCGTACGAGGTAACAAGCCCTGAGGACACTCGCTACAACTGTATCGCCTGGGCGGCTGGAAACAGCCAAAGGTCGTGGTGGCCCGCTGGCGCCTGGGGGTACTACTGGCCCGGCGACCCTGACGACGACTCGCTCGAAGGGTTCATTGCCGTTTTCCGTGCGGCGGGATACGAGGTGTGTCAGTCACGTCAGCTTGAGCCCGGGTTCGAGAAGGTGGCCATATACGCGAACAATGACGGTGTCTCCCATATGGCGCGCCAACTGCAGTCAGGGCTATGGACAAGCAAATGCGGGGATTGCGAAGACATAATTCATAGCCTGGAAGGACTCGAGAACTCCATATACGGGTCGGTCATTGTGATGATGAAACGCCCGCTTGGCGGTTCACCGTAGACCGCATTGCGAATGGGACCTTCCATGGAGAGCCGCCTGTGGGCGGCTTTTTGCCTTATGGGCTCCTGGCCGTTCGTGGCCCACTTGGAGAGATGACGCCAGAGGCGCTTAACGACGCCCGCCCGGTCGTTGGAAGCACAGAGAGCGCTTGCGAACCGCCAGCGCCAGCTCTGGCACATGCGGGTAGTGCGCGAACTCCAGGTCTCGGAGGTCGCCGAACTGATCGGTGTGAGCGCGACCACGGTTAAGCGCGACCTAGCGGCGGTGCCGGGCAACGGGGCCGTTGAGTCTGCTGTGCAAGGCTCAGGAGCCCAGGTGGGCGTGCTGGATGCCGGCCTGGAGCCCTGCGCTGAGCTCGACGCCGCCCACATCGCCGGCCACGCCTGACTCCCCCCGGGCCAGAAAGAGTGATAACAACTGCGACCCGCCTCGGCGGGTCGCTCTTCATCCCCGCCCTTGAGATTCCACATCGGCCACTCTGCCCTCTATCCCGGAAATCGCCAGTTGAGTATAATTTGAAAGACGGCCGGGCCAAACCCTTCGCCCGGCGGGAAATCAGCCGGGAACGGGACTGGAAGGCTGAGGCCGACAGCCTGTTTGCGGTTTTGGCGGGAGGGGGCTGAGATGGCCATGAAGAGAACCCTGTTGCGCTGGAACAACATGGGCAGGAGAATCCGTTTCCTTCTCCTGGCAGGCTTCATCGCTGCTGGTTGTGCAGGCTCCCTCACCTGGGTAAGCCTGCCTTCCGGCCCGCGGCTTGCGATAGTCAGCGATTTGCATTTGCGGCCGGAGGTCTTTCCGCTCGCGGTTGAGCGCTGGAGAGAAGTCCTGGCAGAAAAGCCGGACGCTATTCTTGTGGCCGGAGACATAGCGGAATCCGATCAGATGATTCCCCTGATGGAGCGGGATTATCGGCTCTTTCGTTACCTGGTCAACCTATCGGATGTCCCGGTCTATGCGATTCAGGGAAACCACGACTACGATTGGCATGGCCTGCCGAGGGCCAAACATGAAATGGACGCCTGTGTTTGGGAGAGAATCTTGGGGGCGCGCCAGCATCTATTCACGCTCAAGGGCGCGCGCATTGCGATGCTGGAATCTTGTCCTGAGCCGCCAAGAAATCAATGGCGGGGGAGCTTCGGGATAACTCTTCCGCCAACCGAGGAATTCGATCTGGTCGTTTATCATAGGCCGATGATGTGTTGGAACAATGGGAGCCGAAGCCAGGCCTCCGCGCGCTGGCCAAAGGCGCTTTTCATTTGCGGCGACACTCATAATTATCTCCAGACACGATGGGGCAATATTCTCGAAATCTCCTGCCCATCATTTTCGGGCACATGGTGGGACAACGATCATCCTTTCAAGGATGACTTCGTTCCTGCGGGATACCTTGTTCTCCAGCGTTCCCGCCTGAGAGACCGGACCTGGCGCGTGGACCGAAAGGAATTCTTAGGCGGACTCGCCTCGGGAGGGCATTCCTTCCTCCCTGCTGCAGGCTTGCCGGAAATGGCCGGGCTTCCTTAGGAGCCGCTGGCTAGGCCCAAAGGGCCGCCATCCCGGCCAAAGGCCTAATGAGTTTCGTCTGTTAGGGTTAGAAACTTTCGGGCGGATACAAATCCGCCCCTACGGACTCGAACGCAGGAAAACAGTCTGTAGGGGCGGCGGTTCGACTTCGCTCACCGTCCCGACCAACGCCGAGGGACATTGTTGCCGCCCGCTGCTGTGTTCAACCTTGTAACTGTAATCTGCGAGACTCAATAGGGACCTGTCGAGCCGCCTACGGCGTGCCTGGCCATCGCCGGTTGGGTATAATTATACACGATGCCCTAAATGAATACGCATCAACAGCACCGAAAGCTAGGTTTTTCCTATATTTTGACCGTACCGATGCGCAAGTATTTATGACGCTATGTATAGCCTATTACCCCTCCCACAAGGAAACTGACTGTAGCTTGCCGGAAATCGCCGCTTGGGTATAATGGCAGCCGGAACCTTTGCAAGAGCCTTTCCACTGTAGCTTGCCGGAAATCGCCGCTTGGGTATAGTCCCAGGGGATATTTTCCCTTAGCAGTTAGCAGAGAATACACTCGCCACGCTGTCGCACATCTGCCGGGGAAGCCTCGACAGCGCTCACTGATCGCGCTATGATTGACCTGCGACAATGCAGTTTCGCCGTTGTCGCCCATTTTTTTTCAGAGGTCACCCGTTCGACGCTGCTCAGGGTGATGGTGAGCACAGTCGAACCATCATCTTTTTCGTTTTGGTGAAGGTTAGCGATGAGCCAATTCGACTTGCCTCCTGCTTATGACCCCAAACCGGTGGAGGATAGATGGTATAGGCGCTGGGAGGAGGCCGGGCTTTTTCACGCCGGGCCGGATCCTTCCCGCAGGCCTTTCTGCATAACCATTCCGCCGCCCAATATCACCGGCGAACTTCATATCGGGCACGCCCTCTGTTATGAGATTCAGGATATCCTGGGCCGGCTGCGCAGAATGGAGGGCAAGGCCGTCCTCCTTCTCCCCGGCACCGACCACGCCAGCATCGCCACTCAAAATGTGGTGGAGCGGGTTCTCGCCGGCGAGGGAACCAGCCGCCATGAACTGGGCCGGGAGAAGTTTCTTGAGCGGGTGTGGAAATGGAAAGAGCACTATGGAGGCACCATTGAGAGGCAGTTTCGCGCTCTCGGCTTCTCCTTTGACTGGCAGCGCAACCGTTTCACCATGGACCCGGCCTATGTGGAGGCGGTGCTGGAGGCCTTCGTTCGTTTCTATCGAGACGGATTGATTTACCGCGGCTACCGAGTGATCAACTGGTGCCCGCGCTGCCATACCGCCATCTCCGACATCGAGGTGGACGACCGCGAAACCGAGGGGAAGCTCTATCACATCGCCTATCCCCTCATTGAGGGCGGAGGCGAAATCGTGGTCGCAACTACCAGGCCGGAGACCATGCTCGGAGATACGGCTGTGGCGGTTCATCCCGCGGACAGCCGCTATCAGCCGCTCATCGGCAAGAAAGTTCAATTGCCCCTGACCGACCGTCAAATTCCCATAGTCGCAGATGAACACGCCCGGCCCGAGTTCGGCTCCGGCGCGGTGAAGATAACTCCCGCCCATGACTTCGACGACTTCGAGGTGGGCCGCCGCCACAATCTGGAGAACGTGGTTGTCATTGACGAGGACGGCCGCATGGCCCTCAGCCGCGAAGATTTCGGGGAGAGCCGCCGCTACCACGGCCTGGATCGCTTCGAAGCGAGAGAACGCATTCTGGCCGACCTGCGGTCAGGAGGATTGCTCCGTCGAGAAGAGCACTATCTTTTCCGCCTTTCTCACTGCGACCGCTGTGGAACGATTTTGGAGCCGCGCTTCTCTTTGCAGTGGTTCATGCGCATGAGGAAGGAAAACGGCGAACTGGAGGAGATTGTCAGGCGCGCCCTCGAGGTTGTAAAAGAAGGAAAGGTCCGTTTTGTCCCGGAACGCTGGGCCAAGGTCTATACAGATTGGCTCGAGAATATCCGCGACTGGTGCATCTCCCGCCAGCTCTGGTGGGGACATCGTATTCCGGCCTGGTATTGCCAGGAATGCTCCCATGTCAATGTCGCCAAGTCCGCGCCCGGGGCGTGTGAAGCCTGCAACAGCCCCAATCTCCGCCAGGAAGAAGACATCCTCGACACCTGGTTCTCCTCTGCGCTGTGGCCTTTTGCCACCCTGGGATGGCCCCAGAAGACGGCGGATCTGAACTACTTCTATCCCACTCAGGCCATGGTCACCTCCAGCCAGATTATCTTCCTCTGGGTGGCGCGGATGGTGATGACCGGCCTCTATTTCATGAATGAGATCCCCTTCCCGGTTGTTCATATCAACCCTACCGTGCTGAACTGGCAGGGAAGGAGAATGAGCAAGTCTCTGGGCACCGGCGTTGATCCCCTGGAGATGACCGCCAAATACGGCACCGATGCGACCCGCTTCGGACTCATCTGGCAATCCTCCGGTCAGGAGGTGAGATTCACCGATGAGCGGCTGGCGGCGGGAAGGAATCTGTGCAACAAGATTTGGAATGCCGCACGACTGGTGCTCAATAGCACGGCCGACAGCGGGCTTTCCGCGGCAGACCTGGAGAAGCTTCCTGAATGGGTGCAGAAAGAAGGAGGCTTTGCGGAGAAGTGGATATTCGGGAGGCTGGAGAGAAGCATCCGCGGCACGCGGCAATCGTTGGAGCGAGATCGCTTTGACGAGGCGGCGCGCGGGCTGCAGGAATTCTTCTGGAGCGAGTTTTGCGATTGGTATCTGGAGATTGCAAAGATAGAGACAGCCTCTGGAGACAGCGCCGGCTCTCCGCCGAAACGAGTCGTGCAGGCGACAATGCTCTTCGTGCTTGAGCGCACTCTGCGGCTCCTTCATCCCTTCCTCCCCTTCATCACAGAGGAGATCTGGCAGCGCCTGCCCCACAAGGGCGATTTCCTGATGACCGCTTCTTATCCCCTTCCGCTGGGGGTGAGTTATCCTGAAACGAAAAATGAGACCGGAGGCCTGATGGCCCTCGTGACCGCGATCAGGCGGATGCGCGCGGAGCGCAAGGTTCCTCCCCAGGAATGGACAAGAGTGGAGATTGTCAGTGATGACGCGGGGATACAAAGGCTGCTCAGTAAGAGCGCCGGCGTGCTGGGTCCGCTCACCCGAAGCCGCAAGATAGAGATAGTCCCACAGGCGACCCTGCCAGGGCCCCCGGACCATATCAGCGCCGCGGACCTGGAGGTGGCGAGGGCTCACGCCGCTGTTACCGAGACGGCCGCGGCAACCACTTTGGCCGACATCTATCTTTCCCGCGAGGCCAGCGCGGAGAGCCTCAAGAGTGAACTTGCCCGCCTGAGGAGGGCCCTCGAGGAGACGCAAGCCGAACTGCAGCGCACGGAAGGGAGTCTCGCCAATGCTGAGTTCCTCTCCCGCGCTCCGGCCCATGTGGTGGAAAAGATTCGCCAGCGCAACGCCCAGGCCAAGGCGGAGATAGATTCACTGACCCAGGCTGTCTGCCGGCTGGAAGAAGAGAGGCGTCCGGACTAATCCGGCGACGCGCTGGCCCTGCGGCGCGCAGCCGCCTCGGCGAAATCCCCTTCCGCAGGAATGGCGGAGAGAAAGGCTTCAACTTGCCGCGCGATTCCCGCGGGATCAAGCCCCACGCTCTCCAGTAAGGCCTCTCTCGGCCCGTGTTCGACAAACTTGTCCGGCAGCCCGATCCGCAGGATCGGCGCAGAACCCAGCCCGGCCCCTGCCAGGTATTCGAGCACCGCGCTGCCAAAGCCTCCGGCCAGGGCGTTTTCTTCCACCGTGACAATCCGGCCGCAGCGCTGAGCAAGAGCGCTTATCGCCTCCCCGTCCAGAGGCTTAACAAATCTGGCATTGAAGACTGCCGCATCTATCCCCCGGGAAGCCAGTATTGCAGCCGCTTCCAGGGCGCGCGGCACCATGGAGCCAATCGCCGCCAGGGCGACCTCCCGGCCCTCTCGAAGAAGCCTTCCTCGGCCCACCTCCATCGGCCCAGGCAATTCCACAGGCGGCCGTTCGCCCTCCTCGCGAGGGTAGCGAATCGCCGCCGGCTTTCTCAGCCTCACCGCCGTGACCAGCATCTCGGCCAGTTCGGAGAGGTCGGCCGGAGCCATGACCGTGAGGTTGGGAAGATGCCGCAGATAAGAGAGGTCGAAAGCGCCGTGATGAGTGGGACCGTCTTCCCCGACCAGCCCCGCCCGGTCGAGGGCGAAAACAACGGGGAGGTTCTGCAAGCAGACGTCGTGGAGAATCTGATCATAGGCTCTTTGCAGGAAGGTTGAATAGACGGCCACAATGGGGATGAGTCCTTGTGTCGCAAGCCCGGCGGCAAATGTGACCGCGGTCTGTTCGGCCATGCCAACATCGAAGAACCGCTTCGGCGAGGAGAAACGCCTGGCGAATTCATCCAGGCCTGTGCCGGAGCGCATTGCCGCGGTGATGCCAACAATCCGGGAATCTTCTTCCGCGAGTCTTATCAAAGTCTCCCCGAAAACCGCGGTATAGAAACGGCCCGAGGAGGCCGACAGCGGCTCGCCGGTTTCGACGTCAAAGGCGCCTATGCCATGGTAAAGCGTAGAGTTGTTTTCCGCCGGCGCGTAGCCCTTGCCTTTTTGCGTCAGGACATGAATCAGGAGCGGGCCGGGCTGGTCCTTGACGTGCTCCAGTATCTCAATCAGGGCGTGCAGGTCATGGCCGTTGATGGGGCCGTGATAGGCAAAACCCAATTCCTCGAAAAGCATCCCCGGCAGTATGAGATGAAGCAGCCCGCCCTTGAAGCGCCGCAGTCCCTCCAGCACGTTTCCCCCGCGGGGAAGTTTTCCCAACAAGCGGTCGAAATTGTCCCGCGCCCGAATATAATGGGGGTCAAGCCGGATGCGGCTCAGATAGCCCGCCATCGCTCCCACGCTTGGGGAGATGGACATCTCGTTGTCATTCAGAACTACAATAAGGTCGGATTTCAGATGCCCGGCGTAGTTGAGCGCCTCCCAGGCCATGCCTCCGGTAAGGGAGCCGTCGCCGATAACGGCGACTATGCGCTCCTTGCCGCCCGCCAGGTCGCGCGCCTTTGCCATCCCCAGGGCCGCGGCAACCGAGGTGGAGCCATGGCCGGTATTGAAGAGATCGTGGGGGCTTTCATCCCGGCGCGGAAAACCGGCGATGCCGCCCAATTGACGCAAGGTGAGGAATTCTTCGCGCCGCCCGGTCAGGAGTTTGTGAGCATAGCACTGATGACCCACGTCCCAAATGATCTTATCCTGGGGGGAATTGAAGACCCGATGAAGAGCAAGGGTAAGTTCCACTACGCCCAGAGAAGCGGCCAGATGCCCCCCGCTCTGTGAGACCACACCGATGAGCCGGCTGCGAATCTCCTTCGCAAGCCGGCCGAGTTCATCAGCATTCAGCGCCTTCAGGTCCTGGGGAGATTCGATTCGGTCGAGAATCTCTGGTTCCATCCTAACTCACTTCCCTGGGAACGGCTGAGCCGCCATGGCCCTTCAGCGGCCCCGTTCTATTACGAAGCGAACAAAGTCGCCAAGAAGTTTCCTGTCCGGTCCGGGCGGAATTGCATCAAGACGCTTCAGCGCCTCTCCCAGGTGCCGCTGGGCAGCCTGCCTGGCCTGGGGAACCCCGCCCAGGCTCTGCAATAGATGACAGGCCTCGGCGATTTCGCCGTCAGAGGCCTCTGCCCGGCCGACGATACTCTCCAGCCGCTGGCGAAGAGGCGGAGGAGCATGGTGCCAGGAGAAGAGGAGGGGAAGTGTTCGTTTCCCCTCGCGAATGTCCGCCCCCACCCGCTTGCCCAGTTTCGCTTCTGTGCCGGTTATTCCCAAGATATCGTCCTGAAGTTGAAAGGCCATGCCGGCGTGATGACCAAAGTCCCCCAGCGCCTTCACCTGGGGATCGTCCGGAGAGTATCGGCCCCTGGCAAGATTTGCTCCCGCGCGCGCGGAAAAAGCGAAAAGGGCGGCGGTTTTTCCCGCAATCATACCCAGTATCTCTTCTTCAGAAACCTCGGAGAGCGGGCGCCTTGATAGCACCAGGTCGAGCGCCTCCCCTTCAATCAGGGCGGCCAGAGTATCTCCTTCAAGTTCCCTTATCAGAGAGAGCGCCAGCGAAGAGTCTTCTCTCCTATTGCTCTTTCCTGCAGCCTCGGCCAACAGGCAGACGGCCCACCCGTGCTGAAGATCTCCCGCGAGCATTGCCAGGCTCTGCCCATAGTGTGGGGCGAACTCACCCAGCCCGAGTTCCTCCTCTCCTCTCTGGCGGAACTCCTCGTGAACCGTGGGGCAGGAGCGGCGAACGTCGTCGCGGTCTATGATGTCATCGTGAACCAAGGTCCAGGTATGAAAGACCTCGACCGCCAGGGCCGCAGGCAGCGCCTTCTCTTCCTCGCCCCCAAGCGCCCTGCAGCACCACAAGAGAAGGCAGGGGCGCAGGTATTTTCCACCGGTTCTCAAATAGGAAAAGACCGCGTCGTGCAGATGTTCGGGGGAAAGACGATTGTTCCAGTAGGGCGACCCTTCCAGATAACTCCGCAGCCGCTTCGTGGTTGCTTCCAGTTCCTGCGAAAGTTCCATGACGACCTTCTTGCTGCGATGCTGCGCTTCTCACCCTTCGGTTGCCCCTCGACTTCGCTCGAGGTAAACACTCAGGGTGACCCTGAGCGAAAGTCGAATGGGTCACCTCGAACGAGGTCGAGTCCTCACTCCTCTACTTCCATCTCGACAGCGGAGAGCCTTCCTCCGGCCTCTTCCACCAATTTCTCGATCTTTCCCTGAGCCGCGGAGAGTTTCTCCTGGCAAAGTTGAGAAAGCCGCGCCCCCTCCTCAAAGAGGGCAATCGCCTCCTCCAGGCTCTTCTCTCCCGCCTCAAGCGCCGAGACTATCTCTTCGAGCCTGTCTATCGCCTGCTCGAAGGTGGGCTCTTCGTTCTCCGGCACGCTCTTCTTTGCCATTTCCTTCACTAACCAACAGAGACCATATTACCAGAAAGGATTCTACTTGCAAATCCTCCTGCCCTCCCCCTTTCCTGCAAGATGTGACTTTGTGAGGGAATCTCCTGCCCCTGTAGGGGAGATTAGATGTAGTGGTCAAGCAGACTCGAGGCCGCCGCACGGGGGAGGTCAGCCGGTAGTGTCTAAGGAGGTGAGCGGCCGCCCAGGTTAGGCTGCGGCTCGAGGGTTAGCCTTCTGCTTCTCGCAGGAACTTGGCGGTCTCTTCCGGCAGGGCGGAGTTGATGTAGATTCCGGAGCCCAACTCAAATCCTGCCTGGAGGGTAAGGCGGGGGAGAATCTGTATGTGCCAGTGGTAGTAGGGGGCGTCTTCGTATTCCACGGGCGCGACGTGAAGGACGAAGTTGAAATCCGGGTTGTTCAGGCCGTTATAGATCTTCGCCAGGGTCTTCTTGAGAACCGGCGCGGCTGCGGCACACTCTTCCTCATGGGTGTTGCCAAAGGAGGTTGAATGTTCCCGCGGCATTATCCAGGTTTCAAACGGAACCTTGGAGGCATGGGGGTTGAAGACTACGAAATCCTCCGTTTCGAGCACGATCCGCTCGCCTGACTCCAATTCATCTTCCATCACGGCGCAATAGACGCACTTTCCGTAGTCATCATAATAGCGCTGAGCAACTTCAATCCTCGCCCTCACCCCTCCGGGGATGATGGGGACGCCGACGATTTGCGAGTGGGGATGTTCTATGGAGGTGCCGGCGGCGCGGCCGTGATTCTTGAAAATCACGATCAACTGCACCCTGGGGTCAGAGCGCAAGGCCACATACCGGGCGCGGAAGGCGCACATGATCTTTTCTACCTCAGCGATCTCCATCAGTGCCATGTAGCGGTTGTGCAGGGGGGTCTCTATCACCACCTCATGATAGCCGAAGCCGTTCACTCCGCGGAACGTCGCCTCCTGAGAACGCGTCGGTTCATCGGCAGGCGCGAGGGCGGGAAATTTGTTCGGCACTACCCGCACCTGCCAGGAGGGCCCGTTCTTCTGCCCGTCCTCGCGCATGGCGAAGAGTTCCTCCGGGGTCATGCTTTCGTGACCGGGGCAGAAAGGACACTTCTCGCTGTATTCCGGCATTGAGGAAGACTTCTCAGAGGCTTGCGCTGAGGAGAATTCATGAGGACGGCGGGCACGCTCGGTGGATATGATCACCCACTCTCTGGTGGTCGGATCCTGGCGCAATTCAGACATACTCGCCTCCCATGGCCACATTCCACTTTTCCTGATGCCATCGCCTCAGGAATAACTGGTATTATACTTATCGGCTTTTGCAGCCCGAAACTGAGCAATAGTCGCAAAAAAAATATACCACATCCCTGTGGCGGATTGGTAAGCAAAATGCCCACAAAGCGCATTTCAAGCCCCCCGCACCAGAATCTCCCAGCCGCCCTTGAGGCGAGGCGGCGCCAGGCGGAAAGAGCCTTGGGACGCCCTGTCTCGATAAGAGAGGTGCGGATACAGGACCCGGGTTTCCGTGGACGAATCAAGATGACTGGAGAGCGCCTGATTATCGAGTATCAGGTGGCGCAGTCGGGCTACTTCTGGGAGGCAGGATTGATCGAGCGGCTTCTTCTCCTGGCGCTAAAGGGTGAAACTAATCTTACTCTGCGCGAGGATGAGTGATCTTCAGCCGAAGGGATTGAACAATGCCCGCCGCGGCGAGCAGTCCGCACAGGGCGATGAACCAATCTCCACGGCGAGTGTAGAAAGTCAACCCCTCCCCTGCTCCAACCCTTTCTGTCAGCACCCCCCTTTGATAGATTCCCAGTTCCTGCAGAATCTCTCCGCGAGGCGAGATCACGCATGAGATTCCTGTCAGGGCGGCGCGGGCGACCCACCTCCCCGTCTCCACCGCGCGGAAAACCGCCATCTGGCGATGCTGGGCCGGAGCCGCGGTCCGCCTGAACCAGCCGTCATTGGTGATGATTACCAACAGGTTGGCTCCCTGCCTTGCGAAGCTCCTGGAGATGTGAGGAAAGATGGACTCAAAACAGATGGATACTCCCAGCCGGTTCCGCCCTCCCTGAAGGGTGTGGAAACCGGACCCTGCAGCCAGGTCGTACTCTCTGATGGGATAGTATCTCAACCCCGGCAGCCAGTTCCGCCCCGGGACGAATTCTCCGAAGGGAACCAACTGCACCTTCTCATAGTGCCCGGCGAGTCTTCCTTCAGGAGATAGCAGGTAGGCCGAATTATACATATTGCCGGCTCGGTCTCCATAGGCAGCGCCCAGCAAGAGCCAGCAACCCCCTTCCCGAGCCATTTCCCCGACCCACGAAAGCAGTGCTTCATCGCCATTCAGCACGGCCGGCACTGCACTTTCAGGCCAGACGATCAGTTCGGGGCGCTGCAAGGCTGCCTCCTGAGTCAGTGCTTTGAGAAGAGCTTGCTCCTGCCGCAGATCCTCCTTCGGCCAAAAGTGCCCGATATCTTCCGGTCGAGGCTCTCTGGCCGCCGGCTGGACTATGGAGACCTTCAGACTGCGCGAGACCCTCGCCAATGCCTCCGCCCTGCAGCGCCCGAATAGGGCCACCAGCAGGATGAGACCCCAGGCAGCCCCCAGAGGGACAAGCCGCCGAATCAGGCGAGTCTCACCAAAGCGAAGCCCCTCCGCAAGGGCCGCGTTGTGCAGGACGATTAGGAAGGAAAGACCGGGCACTCCGGTGACGCTGACGATTTGTATCAAGCCCCGCCAGGGAGACTGCGAATAACCGAGCCAACCCCAGGTGAAACCGAAAGGGCCCCGGCCCCGCAGCCACTCAAAGACCACCCAAAGAGAGGCTGCGGCAAGGATTCTCCACCACCTGTTCAGATGCCGGCAAAGCCAGACGCCCAAGCCCGCAGCCGCTATGAAGAAGCTCTGGAAGAGAGAGAGAAGAAGCCAGGGAACGCAGCCAAAGAGCGCCACCCAATAGAGGAGGCCGCCGAAGTAGAAGAAGCCCAGGCCGAGGCTGGCCAACAAGGCCTGGCGCAAAGGAAGTTTTCTGCTTATCCCCAGCCAGGGCACGAGGGCAATCCAAGCGAGCGGGAAGATCCCGAGCCGAGGAAACGAAAGAACCAGGAGCCCGGCGCTGAGCGCCGTCCAGAGGAGTGTATCGGCAAGCGATGCCGGCCGACCTCTGCTCAAGCCGCCTCCTTCGCCTTGCGGATCGCCGGAATGAGTCCCCGCGCAGCCGACACTTCAAGCACCGCGCCCCCGCGCACAAAGTCATTGAGCATATCAATTATCAGCAGCGCGCTGTCTCCATCAAATCCCGCCGTCTTCCAGCCTCCACTGGATTATTTCCCCCCTCAAGGAGGTGATGCAATGCCGGAAGCAGAACAATGAATGGGAGACGGCTCGCTGAAGTCCGGCTGTCGTTATCATAGCCCTTCGGGAGGAAAAGTTGAAGAGCACACCCTCCGTCCTTGCCAGAGAGGCCGAACCCGTCTTGAGCCTTCTTTGCCAGTCCCGGCCCTGGGTGAGGCGAATGCTTTTGGCGACCTTGTTTGGCGCTCTTGCCGCCCTCGCCGCGCAGGTCAGCCTCAGGCTGCCCTTCAGTCCAGTGCCTATTACGGGCCAGGTGCTGATAGCGCTTTTGGCCGGAGGCTTGTTGGGGCCCAAACTGGGGGCCCTCAGCCAGATTGAGTACTTGGCCTTGGGAGCCTCCGGTTTGCCTGTCTTTGCCGGAGGCAGCGGCGGACCCCTGGCCTTTATTGGGCCTACCGGCGGCTATCTTTTCGGCTTCGTTGCCGGCGCTTGGGTGGCAGGCCGCCTTTCCCGCGGCCGGAGGGGCTGGGGCTGGATCTTCTGCGCCAACATCGCGGGGGTGCTCGCCATCTACTTCCCCGGATGGCTATGGCTGACCGCCTGGCTGATGATTCATCAACCTGCAGCCCCGGCGCTTGCTCACGCGCTTGTCCTGGGAGTAGTGCCTTTCATTTCCATTGATATTGCCAAGGCGATTCTGGCGACCCAGGTGGTTCACTCTCTTCGGCGGAGCGCGTTCGCGTGTTGTCCGGGCGAAGAAAATGAACTAAAATAGCAAAAACTGACTGGCTGGACAAAATGAGAAAAATGCGGATAGCAGCGTTGATCCTTCTCGCAGCAGCGGTTCCCGTGGCAGCATCGCTGGCAGTGCGGAACCATCGCTCTCCGGCTGCCATAGCACGCGCCCAGGTTGAGGAGGAAAAGGGATTCTTCCTGAATCTGCTCACCGTGCAGGCGGACTCCTATTGGCACAAGGGCGATTACGAGAATTGTGTGCGCATGTTGACTCTGCAGACTGAACTCGACCCGCATTGGCTGGAACCCTATGATCAGGCGGGATGGCTCCTCTGGAGTATGAAACGTCTTGAAGCGGCGGAGGAGATCTACAAGCGAGGCATTGCCAACAATCCGGATACCTATCGCCTCTATTTCGAACTGGGGCATATGTATTATCGCACCGCGCGCCCTTCTCTATACGAGAAGACCGGCGAAGAATCCCGGCGGCTCTTCGAAAAAGCCGCAGAACAACTCTATCTTGCCGTCCGCCGACCTTGCCCAGGCAACGTGGACCGCCTTCTCGCACACGCGCTCCATCAATTGGGTCGTTATGCCGAGGAACGGCAAGTGCTCCAGAACCTCCTGAAGAAGAATCCCACCGACGCGCTTGCGCAGCGTGATCTGAAACGATTGCAGGAAATGGGCAAGTAACCGGAAAGTCACTTCTCCTGTCGAACTCCGACAGGAGGGGGCTTCATCTTACCTTAGGAGAAGATTGCGTCATGAATGCTTCTGCGGAGACCGTTGATCTCGCCATAATCGGCGGTGGACCAGGGGGTTATGTTGCGGCCCTTCGCGCGGCTTCACAGGGAGCCAGGGTCGTCCTCGCAGAGGCCGACGAGGTGGGCGGCACCTGTCTGAATCGAGGCTGCATACCTACCAAGGCTCTTCTGCGCTCTGCGGAGATATTTGAACAGGCCAGGAACGCGGCCGACTTCGGGATCATCGCGGAACCGCCAAGGGCCGATTTGCCGGCCATGGTTAAGCGGATGGATTCGGTCGTCTCCCAATTGCGCAAGGGGGTCGAACTGCTCCTCAAAGGACGCGGAGTAAGGCTGCTAAAGGCAAAGGGCTCCTTCCTTTCGGCTGATAAGATTGTCGCCCGAAGCCAGGCCGGAGAGGAGATCATCTCCGCCGGAAGGGTTATCATTGCCACAGGCTCAGTACCGGCCCGGCCCCCGATTCCAGGGGGCGAAGGCGTGATTACCAGTAATGAGATTCTCTGGCTCAAGGAGATACCCGGCTCACTGGTGGTCATCGGAGCAGGCGCAATCGGGCTTGAATTCAGCCATCTCTTCTCTGTGCTGGGAACAAAGGTGACCATTCTCGAGATGCTGCCTCGCCTCCTTCCAACAGAAGATGAGGAGATTACCACGGAACTGGGCCGAGCATTCCGCCGCCGAGGCGTGGATATCTATACCTCGGCGACGGTGAACGAGATTTGCTCATCCAACGGCCGCAAACAGGTCAAATATACCTATCAGGAAAAGGCCTCCGTAATCGAGGCCGACCTGGTTCTAATGGCCACCGGCCGCGTTCCTTGTACAGAGGGCCTGGGCCTTGACAAGTTGGGAATAGAGATGGATCGCCGCACGATAAAGGCGAACTCGCGACTCGAAACCTCTATCCCCGGCATCTATGCGATAGGAGACGTAATCGGCGGGCTGCAGTTGGCCCACAAGGCTTCCGCGGAGGGCCGGGTGGCTGCAGAGAATGCTCTTGGGCACAATGTTGAAATGGACTATCGCGCCGTGCCCGCCTGCGTCCATACCCATCCGCAGACCGCGAGCGTGGGACTGAACGAGGCGCAGGCTGCAGCCAAGGGGATAAAGGTGAAAGTGGGCAGGTTTCCCTTCCGCGCATTGGGCAAAGCGGTTGCCATTGGAGATCGCACCGGGTTCGTCAAACTCACTGCAGACGCGGAAACCGGAGTGCTATTGGGGGCCCAGATGATCGGCCCGCACGTTACCGACCTCATAGCCGAGACGGCTCTGGCGGTGCAGATGGGCCTTTCTGCAAAACAAGTGGCAGACACGATCCACGCTCACCCGACCCTTGCCGAGGCGGTCCAGGAAGCCGCGGAAGACATCTTCGGATTGGCGATACATAAATAGGGGCAGGAGGCAAGCTCCTGCCCAACGGACATAAGTAATCGCGAAACCTTCACGGCAAAGGCTTGCCTTGACCCATTCGGCTCGGCTCAGGGTCACCCCGAGTGGAATCGAGGGGTGACCCTGTCGAATAGGCGCAGAGGACGCAAAGGGAGGAATCAATGGAAGAGATCCTGCGGATACTGGCTGAGGATGGGCGCCTCACTCCTGCTCAGATCGCAGAGAGAACCGGCAAGAGCGAAGATGATGTGAAGTCGCTCATCGCCGAGGCCGAGAAGAAGGGCGTTATCGTCAAGTACAAGGCCATCGTCAACTGGGACCGAATAGGTATTGAAGAGGTCTTTGCCTTCATCGAAGTCAGGGTGACCCCGCAGCGGGACGTCGGCTTTGATGCCGTGGCGGAACGCATCATGGCATTTCCGGAGGTGCACTCGCTTTATCTGATGTCCGGCGCCTATGACCTGCACGTTGTCGTAAAGGGCAAGACCATGCGGGAGGTCGCCTACTTCGTCGCTGAAAAACTCGCTCCGCTGGAAGGCGTCCAAAGCACCGCCACCCACTTCGTATTGAAGCGCTACAAGATGGACGGGGATATTCTCGAAAAGCGCGAAGAGCCGGAGCGGCTGGCGATCAGCCTATAGATTTGGATTTGCCGATAGCGGGCTTCTTGTAACGGCATAGTCGGGTTGAGGTCTGCCCATGGACATAGTTCAATCGAAGAATCGG
>Ga0299915_10000633_pt1 | contig 26435 bp, 30 predicted proteins | sample RVTome_13_FD_200263 | JGI IMG/M metagenome (GOLD analysis project Ga0299915, IMG submission 200263) | Soil microbial communities from uranium-contaminated site in the Upper Colorado River Basin, Wyoming, United States - RVT92D227 (version 2) ... | reverse complement strand
GTTACCATGGATCACTAAACATTTTGAGTTAAGAGGTATATTTTTCATAGTTCGTCATCCTTGTGCTACTATTGCTTCTCAACTTAAAACAGGTCTTTGTGGATATTACTCTTCTTCACCACCATATTTAGATATATATCCAACTAAAGAAATTGTTTTAGCTGAAGCTTTAGAAATTAACGATTTAGACTCAAGTATTATTAATAAAATAAACAAAATCGAGAAAATAGAGGAAATTTTAGCTGTAGCTTGGTGTTTAGATAATTTTATTTATTTATCTCAATCAAAACAAAATCCTTGGAATCTTGTTATTTATGAAAAATTAATAAAAGAAGGAGAAAACGAAATTAATCGATTGTTTAAAAGTATTGGAATAAAAGATATACCAAAATCAGCTATACGTATATTAAGAAAACCTAGTTTTGTAACTATGAAAGAAGATCAAAATTATATAAAAAAACCAGAAAAACAGCTATCAAAATGGAAGTCATATTTATCTGAAAAACAAATAGCAAGAATCTTAAAAATTGTCTCATATTTCAATATAGACTTTTACTCTAAAGACCTTTATTCATCATATGAAGAATTTTTCTAAAAAATTTTTATCTTATTTACATATTTCAGCAATTTCCAAATTACTATACAGCATAGTTCTATCTTCATTTAATAATTTAATAGCAAGTTGTTTATTTTGTGATAACGTTTTGATACATTCTGGAATGTGACGATCATTACGAGTCGTTGAAAAAAGGATTTTTGCTTTGTTTTTTCCGACTCTTGTAATTTCATATAATTGATTTATAAATATATTATCATCTATCCAATCAAAAATATTAGATAGATTAAATTTTGTAAAAGAATCTTCTTTAAGATTATTTAAAACATCTGCAACAGTTGATGTTTTTATTTCTATTTTATCAATTCCTTTTTTTATTTTATTAAAATTTTCTTTCTTTAGATAAGGGGGAAAACAATTTTCATTGAGATAATAACCTAATAATATTAAAGATGCGAAATTATTATCTCTAATTGGAATTTTTGTAAGCGTATTTTCTATTTTTTTTAGATGATTTTCAGGATAATTAACTCTTTGAATGTATCTAAAATAATCTTCTGATCTTTTCCTTTTATAAGGAATTTCATGTAATGCTCTCAGACATAATAATAATTTAACAGTATAATTTCTATATGCTAGATCATTATATATTCTCCAAGGTAGCCCATAAATATTCTTATAAAAATAATCAGTTTGTTCCTGGATTGTTTCACAAGAAAAAAAATTTTCAAATATTTTTTTCCCTTTTAAAAATCTAAAAATATTTCCTAAATTTTTAACATTTTGTTCTCCAACATATAATAAACCTCTCTTAATTGCATAAGAGTTTAGGTCCCAAAAATCACGAGTATTTTTATTTAAATTTTTTCTTATAACTCCATATAGTTCTATTCTATTTTTTATAGGAAGAATACCCATTAGTTGTAAAAACTGTGAGTAATTTAAATTTCTAATAGATTCCATCTTGAATTCTAATAAATAATTTTGATATGGATTATAATCAACAGCTAGTATTTTTTTTGGGTTGTATAAAACAAAGTTTAAAATGTTACAGCCCCCAGATGTTATTGATAAAATTATATCACTACTATTAATCTGTAAGGCTTTTTGAATTATTTGAAAATCCTCCCAACATGTATAAAAATCTATCTTGTTCATCGAAAAAAATTTTGATAAATAATATTTCTTAAATCTTAGTCTTTTCATTATAATGTACATAAATAATCTTTTAGTATAATATTTTAAGCTCATAAATATTCAAAAAATGTATATATGAAAGTAACACTAATAGGAACTTTACCGCCAATTAAAGCATTAAGTCCATATTGTTTTCATTTAGCACAAGCACTTTCGAAGAAAATTGATTTGCAATTCATTAATTTTATTAATACACTCCCAAATTTTTTATATAAAGGGGGTATGAAAGAAAACACATCATATTCATTAAAAAATTTTGAAATTAATTCAATTCTTAGTTTATACAATCCTTTATCATGGATTAAGGCGGGTTTAAAAATAGATGGTAAAATAGTTCATTTACAACATTGGGCATTGTATTCCAGTATAGTATATTGTTTTTTATCACCCATAATAAAAATAAGAGGTAAAAAGTGTGTTGTGTCAATTCACAACATTACACCACACAGAAATGATTTTTTTACAATAATTCTAGATAGAATTTTAAACAAAATTATATTTTCATTTTCAGATATTTTTATTGTTCATAATGAAAGGAACAAAAATAAATTGCTTAAAATTTACAAATTAGATGAAAAAAAGATTTTTATTATTCCTCATGGAACATTATATCCATATCAAAAGATAAAAGGAATTTCTAAAAAAGAAGCAAGATCTTATTTAAATATACAAATGAATAAAAAAGAGATTTTGTTTTTTGGCTATATGTGGGATTATAAGGGATTGGAATATTTATTAAAAGCCTTAAAAAAAGTAACATTTAGAATAAATAATGTTGTTTTAGTTATTGCAGGTCAACCCTTAAAAGATTGGAAAAAATATGAAGAAATTATTAAACAAAATGATTTAGACAAATATATAATCAAAAAATTAGAATACATACCAGATGCTGAATTAGAATATTATTTCAATAGTTCAGATCTTGTTTTGTTACCATACAAGCAACATCGTTTTAATACTCATGGAGGTGTTGGTGCATTGGCATTAAGTTTTAAAAAACCATTAATTGTAACAGATGTTGGTGGGTTGCCTGAATATGTTAAAGATAAAAGAGTAATAGCTAATCCAGATGATCCGGATGATTTATCACTAAAAATTATAAATGTTTTAACTAATGAAGATCTTCTTAAAAAATTGGCTGAAGATTCTGAAAAATTATCTAGAGAATTAAGTTGGGATATAATCGCTGATAATACAATAGAAATTTATAGAAAATTATAACTAGTTTTTATCGAGTTCTCAGAGTTTCAATTAAATTTTTTAAAAATGTTAAATTTTGTTTTATAAAATATTGATCTAATCTATCTAAATATGACATCCCAAAATAACAATCAATTGTACAATGAGTGCAAAATTCATATCTACCGACATTACAAAATAATTCGTTCCAGGTTTTAGAATTATAAATTGAAGATAAGTTATTTTCTATATCATATCTTTTTATTGCTCTATGAGCACAAGGGACAGTAAGACAATTATCTGGTCCTATATCAATTATTGAAAATCCTATCTTGCATCTAGGTTTTGATGTATTATTTCCTCCTTTTTTATGAAAATCAAGTTGTGGTAAACTCATTCTTACAAAGGGATGCCAAAAATATTTTTTTATATCATCTATATTTTTTGAGGTTAATTGTTTATTATAATAATATGAAAAACATGGATGAATATAAAGTGTTATTTTGTTTTTTTTTGCAAAATAAACCATATCTGATAAATTTTTTATGTTCTCATCCGTAACAGTGTATAATAAACATATATCTTGGTTATATTTTTTTGCAATTCTAATGCTTTCAATTACTTTATCAAACCCATCGACTCCTCTTATTTTTTTATATTCGTCTTTTGAAGTCGTATCAAGTGATAAATATACACGATTTGCTAAACCATTTAATTCTTTAGCTTTTTCAGGATATAACAATCCATTAGTTGACAATTTTACAAAAAAACCTAATTTTTTTGCATATGATAGTATTTGAGGAAGTTCTTCATTTAAAAGAGGTTCACCCCCGGTAAAATCAATAAATTTTATGCCAATTTTTTTTAGATCATCTAAATTTTTTTTAGCATCATTAAATTTAGCATCTTGCATACTTTGTAAATTTTTATCTCTCCAAAAATTACAAAATTCGCATTTAGAGTTACATTTGTATGTTAACCAATAGTTGCAGAAAAAAATTGTTCTATGAGCCTTTAATTGCATATTTTATTCTATAAGTAATTAATATTGTAATAACCTTTTAAATTTATTGTTTAAGCAGTTTACATAATTAATTTATAGAGGTTATATAATCATTTTTTATTAGTAAAGTGAAATTTATGATGAAAATTAGTTGGTCATCACCTAATATAAAAGAGGAAGAGATACAAGCAGCTATAAAGGTTTTGAGATCAGGTTGGGTATCAATGGGTGAAGAAGTTAAAAAATTTGAAGAAAAAGCTTCTTCTTACCTTCATATAAATTTTGCTGTTGCATTAAATAGTGGAACAGCTGCTTTAGATGTAGCATTAAAATGTATAGATATAAAAGAAGGTGATGAGATTATAATACCTGCATTAACTTATATTACCACAGGAAATGCAGTTCTTTATAATAATGGTAAACCTGTTTTTGTTGATATAGATGATACCTTAAATATTGATCCGTCTTTGATAGAAGATAAAATTACAGATAAAACAAAGGCTATAATAAATATTGATTTTGGTGGAAACCCAGCAAATTATACAAAGTTATTAAATATCTCTAAAAAACATAGTATAGATTTGATAGTTGATGGTGCACAATCTTTTGGTTCCGAATATAAAGGGGTAAAATGTTGCACTCATGGGTTAATTAATACTACCAGTTTTCATGTTGCTAAACCTTTAACCACAATTGAGGGTGGTATGATATTTACTAGAGATAAAGAACTATGCGGGAAGGCAAAGATTATTAGGAATCAGGGTGAGACTTTAAAATATTATCACCCATATCTTGGTAACAATTATAGAATGACTGATCTTTCTGCAGCCATTGGGAACTCTCAAATGAATAGATTTGAAAAAACTTTAAAGGAGAGGAAATCAAAGGTTGATTACTTCAAAGCCAATCTAAAAAATGTTAATTATCCTGAGATTTTACCTAATTCAAATAGTTGTAATTTTTTCTTTTTGATTTTAGCTGAAAAACGAGATAAAATGGTAAAACATCTTAATAAAAATGGAATTGAAACAAGAATAACATATCCAATTCCTCTCAATGAACAACCAATATTTAAAAAGTATAGCAATGAAGTTTTTCCTGTAGCTAAAAAAATTTCCCAAAAAATCATTTCTTTACCTATACATAATGCTTTAACAATTAAAGAGCAGGATTATATTATAGATAAAATAAATAGTTTCGGAGGTTGATATCTATTAATATACTTGTAACTGGGGGAGCTGGATATATTGGTAGTGTTTTGGTTCCTGAGTTATTAAAAAATCATTATGTTAGGGTATTAGATAATCTAATGTATGAATATTATGGTATAATACCACATTTAAGTAATTCTAATTTTGAGTTTATAAAAGGAGATATAAGAAATACTTCTATTTTAAAAAAATCACTAAAAAATATTGATTTTATTGTACATCTAGCTGCCATAGTTGGTTATCAAGCTTGTAAAGCACAACCACAATTAGCAAATAAAGTAAATTGTGAAGGCACAAAGATTTTAATTAAAAATTCAAAAGCTCCTATTATTTTTACTTCATCTGGTAGTAACTATGGTTGTGTAAATGGTTTATGTTGCGAAGATACACCGTTAAATCCTTTGACAGAATATGGTATAACAAAAACAAAAGCTGAGAATATAGTAAAGTCATACTCAGATTATGTTATATACAGATTTTCAACTGGTTTTGGTTTATCACCAAGAATAAGATTAGATCTTATGGTAAATGATTTTTTAATTCGAGCTATGCAGGATAAAGAACTTATTATTTTCGAAAAAGATTATTGGAGAACACTAATTCATGTTAAGGATATGGTACGAAGTATTATTTTTGCAATAAATAATTTCGATAGAATGAATGGTGAAGTGTATAATGTTGGATCTGAGAAACTATGTATGACAAAAGAAGAAGTTGCTCTAAGAATTAAAAAATACGTTAATTATTATCTTAAATTTGCTAGATTTGGTACCGATCCTGATAAAAGAAATTATAAGGTTTCTTTTAAAAAAATTAATAAAATGGGTTTTAAAACAAAATTTGATTTAGATTATGGTATAAAAGAAATGATAAAAGCTTTTGAATTTATTGATCGTAAGAAAATTTATTATAATAACAAGGTGGTTAAATAAATAGAAAAAATAAAAATTTATTATTTTTTAAAGAACTTTCTAAAAAAGATTTAATTGATTTGTATGAACTTCTTCAAAATTTAAGTGTAAAATCTAAAAAATTTTTTCATCCACATAGATTTGATTTAAAAACATTAAATGAGTTATGTAGAAATAGTAATGATTATTATTTTGTTATGATGCTAGAAAAAAAATTAATAGGTTATTCTTTTCTTAGATTTTTTGGACATGAGACACCAAGTTTTGGATGCTGCATAAGAAATGGATATGAAAACAAAGGATTTGGTATGATACTTACAAGATGGACTATTGAAAAAGCTAATGAGCTAGGATTCAATAAGGTTATTTTAAAAACATATAAAGAAAATATATCTGCTCAAAAAATCTATAAAAAAATTGGTTTTAAAATTATTGGAGAAACTAAAGATAAAAAGCAATACAGAATGAAGTTGATTCTTTAATCTTTATTTAACTTTAATAAAGAAAATCAGATCAATTTTTTTTAAACAATATTAAGTTAGGGTTTACTTTGAGAAACGAAAATTATCTATTTTAATTATTCTTATATTTTTTATTTTTATTAAGTGGGTTCGCTGAGATTTGAACTCAGGTTACCAGCACCCCAAGCTGGAAGGATGGCCAAGCTACCCCACGAACCCATCTTTATACCTGCATAGTTGTTTTATAGAAAAACTTATTCTTGTAATTTTGGAAAGGTTTAATAGAATTCTATTTATGAATAATAAATCTTATGGATTTAACAAATCTTGAAATCCTTGGCCTTATTGCAGGGGCTATTACATCTATAGGTTATTTACCACAAATATTTAAAGGTTATAAAACTAAAAAACTTAATGATGTTTCTTTCTTTATGCCAGGGATTTTAGCCTTTGGTATGCTTTTATGGTTGGTTTATGGTATAATTTTAAATTCTATTGCCGTAATTGTCGCAAATATTTTTGGTGTAGCATGTAGTATATTACTAATAATAATGAAAAAAAAGTATTCAGGATCTTAATGCTCTAATGTCGCATGACGGCTACGCATAATATCTTCTGTTTCATGTTTACTATGAAGTAAATCAGCAACAAATCCATCTAGTAAAATCCATACGCATGCCTCAAAAAGAGTACCAAGTGGTGCAAATTTCTTTCGTTTTATATCATCGCATGAAAATGCAATATAAAGAGTAACGTCAGCAAATTTAGCTATTTCTGATTTCTTTTTACCAGTAATAGAAACGACTTTTGCTCCAATTTTATGAGCAATTTCCGCCGTCATAATTGCAGGTATTGTTTCACCTGAACCTGAAACTATTATGACTAGATCACCCTTTTTTACAGGAACAGTTATGGTTTCGCCTATGACAAAGGCTTGGAAACCGAGATGAATAAGTCGTATAGCAAATGCTTTTGCTACAAGTCCTGATCTACCGGCTCCATAAACAAAGATACGGTTTGATTTAAAAAAAAGGTTTTTAACTTTATTAACATCGCTCTGAGAAACTTTATTTAAAATTTCTTTTATCTTTTTTTGAATATAATCTATTGATTCATTAAAAATATTATTTTCCTTCATTTAATCTCAGAAAGATTTCTATAATCTGCTACTTCTTTACCAGTTCTTTTCATAATAGCTTTTTCAACTTGTAATCTAATATATACTGCATCATGTTCCAAAAGCGGTGATTCAGAAATAAAAGTAACATTATATCTATTATCTAATATTACTTCGATTAAAGGAGCTAGTGGCATATCTCCTTTTTTTAATGGTACATGATAATATTCATTACCGTTTTCATAAAGTACACCTGTTACATGTATAAGATAATTTTTTAATCTTAGTGGTTTAAGTTTTTTGAAAATCTCTTCAAAATCCTCCTCTTTTTTAAGTCCTCCATTTGTTCTTGCATGGATATGTCCTAATCCTATTGCAGGAATAACACCTTTTACTTTTTTACAAACCTCAAAAACCTCATCTAGGCTTCCAAAGACTTTCTGTTTACCCATTGTTTCAATACCTAATTGGGCTTTTATTTTCTGTTTTTTAAAAGCTGATTGTATTTTGCTAATGTTTTTAGTTATTTTTTTTAATGCTTTTTTTTCGGATAAATCACCGTAATATCCAGGGTGAACAACAACGGTTTTAGCACCCATCTTATCTGCTAATTTTGCGGAAAATAGTATTTTATCAAAACTAAGGTTTATCTCATCAGAACTTCCAGCTAGATTTATATAATATGGAGCATGAACATGTAGTTCTATATCGTTTTCAGTTGAATATTCTTTCATAAATTGTGCTTCTTCATCCTCCATAATATAAAGGCCTCGAACAAATTGAACCTCCATAGCATTTAAACCAAGAACTTGTTTTGTATAAACAAGACCATCTTTATTGGTACGACCTTTGCATGATAATGGAATACCTGCCTGTCCTATTCTAATCATAAACATATTTCCTCCCTTCCTCCTTAATTTTTTATCATTTATACAAATTTTAATAAATTAAACTTTTTTTAATTAATAAAATCTAGGCTATTTCTTCGAGTCTGCTCATAATATTCCAAATAAGGGTTCTTCCATGTAGTGGAATATTTGGATCATTAGCTAATTCATCTAGTTTCGATGTTGCTGTAGCAACTCTAACATCCAATGGATCAGATTCATTTAATAAAGTATTTTTAACGTCCTCAGCCCCTTTCCTTATATTTCTAGGAATCGAGTTATCCTCATGAAGCATTACTAATCCCTCGCAAACCTGTGCAATTTTATCTGTAGTTGACATTGCTTTCACCATTTTCAATTTCAGCACTGTATAATTGATTATAATAAAAATATTTGGTATGGTTTAATCTTCTAAATAATTAGAATTTAAAAGCCTGATAATATCAGAAGCTATATTTTTACCAATACCTCGAATTTCCAACAATTCATCCTCAGTTGCATTAGCAATATCCTTTATACTACCAAAATGTGAAAGTAGTCTTCTTGCAATAACAGCTGAAACATTTGGTAAACCTTCTACTATAAACTGTTGTCTTTCTTTTGTAGACATCTGTGGTTTTTCACCTCGCACGGCAACTACTTTTTTTTCTTCTCTTTGTTCCCTTCTTGCTATAACATTCAATAAATCAGCTGTTTCAAGTCCATCTTTAGTAGTGAGAATTGGAATACCATAATCAACACTAATTGAAGCTAAACTTCCGAAAATAGCATTATGATTAATGTTTCTTTTTGTTAATAGATTTTCACCCTCTAAAATTAGCATAGGTCGTGAATAAGCGTCCCTTAGTTGTGTAATTTGTTTGAATAATTTACCATCGATTAAAGATGCTAAAAAATCATCAACATTTTTTCTTTCAACACCAATTCTGGATGATAAAATATAATCACCAATATCCAGTTGTCGAGGTTCTATATTTACACCTTTTAAAGATAGATTTCTAACCACATTAGAACGGTATTCTCTATAATCAACAACAATCTTTACTTGTTTTTCATTTCTATTATAATCTTTTAAGGTCTTTTGGCTTAAAGCAGGTTTTGAAATCTTAGTATAAAGTGTTTCTGCATCCTCAAACTTTTTACTAAGTTTCGAGCGTATTAATTCAAGTTCGTATCTCATTTGTTTTTCTTTTCTCTTAGACGCCCAGTAATAAGCTTCATCAGGGGTTCTTTTGGTTATTAAAATTATAACCTTACCAGTTGTTTTACGGCCAGTTCTACCTCTTCTTTGTATAGCTCTTATCTCAGATGGTATGGGTTCGTAAAATACTACAAGATCTGTAGAAGGTATGTCTAAACCCTCTTCAGCAACAGAAGTTGCTATAAGTACGTTGTATTCCCCGACTTTGAAACTATTAATTATTTTAGATTGTTCTTTTTGGGTTAAACCTTTATCTCCATTTTTTACTGCTTGGCCTATAAATCTAGCTGGTTTTGCATTTTTTACATTTTCTAAAATATTTGAAATATACGCTGATGTATCACGATAATGTGTAAAAACAATTATTTTTGATTCAGGTTTTGATTTTAACTGTTGCTCAACAATTTTTGCTATCTCATGAACTTTAGGATGCTCTATATTTAAAGATTTTATATAAGCAACTGCTTCTATTATATCTTTATCAGCAATAATGGCTTTTGATGCCTTGCTCCCACCTTTTGAAACTGATTCTTGTCCAATCCTCTGAAAATAATTTCTTAGGGCATTTACTCCTTGTGTTTGTATTAGTTCTAATGCATAGTGTATCTTAATTGCCTCACTTTGTATAGAAGCTGCTTTGAATAACATTTTTGATGGTTTAATATTTGATCTAATTTCTTCCTGAATTTTTTTCTGAGCATCTAAAAGATTTTTACGATTGGTTGAAGTAACTGATGATGATTCTATAAAATCTAAGCTTTTTAAAATTTTTAATCTTTCAGACAATGCTTTTCTAAGTAGTTGAACCGTATAAGCAAAATCTTTTGGTAAATCTATTTCTTTCCAGATTATTTCTAGATTAAACACATAAGGTTTTACATCTAGATCATATTTGGTTCTTATTTCTATATTAGTTAGATCTAAATTTTTACATATTCCAAGTATTTTTAGAACATCGTTACCAGGAGAAGCTGTCATACCTAAAACTAGTCTTTCTTCCCTTTGTTTCTGATACATTTCTGAAACAAAAACATAGGAATACTCTCCAACTGCATGATGGCATTCATCAAAAATGATAAAAGAAACATCTTTTAAATTTAATCTTTGAGACAAAATATCATTTTCAATAACTTGTGGAGTAGAAACTATAATTCTACTTTTTTCCCACATCTCAGAGCGTTTTTCAGGGGAGGTCTCTCCAGTAAAAACAGCAACACTTTTTTCATCAATTGTAATAAATTGTTTAATAAATTGAGAGTGTTGGATTACTAATGGTTTTGTTGGTGCTAAAAATAATATCTTAGTATTCTCTTTTTTTAATTGTCTTGATATAATAATTAATGCAATTATAGTTTTACCTAGCCCTGTAGGTAAGACAACTAGAGTATTTTTTTTACAAGCAGAGTTTGCTATGTTAATCTGATATTCTCTGCGTTCAATAGTATTAGTTTTTATAAATTCCTCATTAACGTACACAAAAGCCAGAATATAATTAAGGCTTTTAGTACATTTGGGAGTTTATTGAAAGTAATTAAAATGATTCAAAACTGTTATATTAATGATAAATAATTATGTAATTATGGTTGGTGTAATATTATTTGGATTTGAGTTACCACTTTGGTTAATTTTTATTATTGTTATTTTAATTGTAATTATTGCTTGGAAATTTATTAAATTTGCAATTAAAGTTTTATTAATTTTAGTTGTTATATTTATTATTTTAGCTGCACTTGATTATTTTAACATATTTACTTGGATTCAAGACGTGTTTACAACTATTATTTTTTAGTTATCTCTAGTATTAAATGATATATAATAAATTTCTTTATCTACTAATTCTAGCTTTCCAAAAATTTTTTTACTACTTATTATTTCATTATATTCTAGCATAAGTTTGCCTCTCCCGAAAATGGAAAATAATAAAGTATTATTTATAGTCTTTTGTGCAGGTGATTATTGAATTGGATAAATTGTTAAAAAAATTTTTTAAAAAAAATAAAATTAGATTAAAGTTCAGTAATTTTTTGTTTTTAAATCTTTATATTTTACAAGAAACTTCTATCAAAAACAACTTCAGATGATGGAACTGTGAAATAGATGGTTGCACCAGTTCCTAGACCATCACTAAATGCCCAGATTTTTCCATTATGCTTCTCAACAATGCTCTTACAAATTGTCAAACCTAAACCTGTTGAATCCAGTTTATGTCTAGAGCTGTCTGTTTTATAAAATTCATCAAATATCCGATTAATTTGTTCTTTTGTAAGACCAATTCCAGTATCTATAACAGAAATCTGAACAAAAGGTTCAGACTCTTTCAGAATAGGTTTAGATTCAAATGTTAGTAACCCACCTGACTCAGTCATACTATTTACAGCATTTGATATAATATGATCAAACAGTTGAATTAATCTATTTTTTTCTGTTTTCACAAAGACATCTTTATTTATTCTGTTTTGTGTTTTTATATTACAACTCTTAAAAACAATCTCATATTTTTTATTTAATCTATCTACAATATCAAATAAATTTTCTTTTTTTAATAATAAATTTGTCGTACTTAATTCAGCTAGTTCTCTGGTGTTGTTGACTACCCGTCTAATATATTCAACATTTCTTATACAGGTATCAATCATATCTTTAATTTTTGGTTCTTTAACTTCTTCACTTATTAATGGTAGAAGGCTCATAAGAGGAGTTAAGGGAGTACCCAGATCATGACTAAGATTATCTATAAACCTTGATTTATGTATCAGTAATTTATTTACTTCAACAGTTCTATCGATAACTTTTTGTTCAAGGTTTTTGTTAAGTTCATTAAGTTTTTTTTCTGTGTCGATTAGTTTTTGTTCAAGTTCCTTTATTTTTTCAGTTTTTTCTTCATGTTCTTCTTTATTAATAAAAGAATAATCTACCATTTATTCATCCCAATCTCTTTATCCTGACTAATTTAAATAAATTACATCTATTAAAACTTTTATAGATTAAAATTTTCAACAATAAATTTTAATATATAGGTAATTATATAATATAAGTAGATGAGTAATCGTGAAAACTTTAAATCATATGTTCCTACAAATAAATCTATTCCTGAATTAACTATAAAAGCAATTTTAGTTGGAATTTTACTTGCAATTATTTTGGGGGCAGCTAATGCTTATCTTGGATTATATGCGGGTATGACAGTTTCTGCGATAATACCTGGTGCTGTTGTTGCATTAGCTTTGTTAAAACCTTTCAAAGGAACAATTCTTGAAGTAAATCTAGCTACAATGGGTGCTTCTGCTGGTGAATGTGTAGCAGCAGGAGTAATTTTTACTATACCAGCGCTTATTTTATTAGGTGTGTGGGCTGAAATACATTATCTTGAAACAACTCTGATATCATTACTTGGTGGTTTACTTGGAGTACTTTGGATGGTTCCTCTACGTCGTGCACTTGTGGTAAAAACTGATTTACCTTTTCCTGAGGGTGTAGCTGTTGCAGCGGTTCTTACAACAACTGTTGGTGGTGAAATCGCTGTTGACAGAAAAAAAGATGGTGGTGTAAGTAGCATATGGCTTGTTATTGGTGCTTTAGTTGCTGCTTTTTACAAATTTGGCGAGTCCGCTCTAAATATTTTCAGTGGAACTATTGAAAACATTGGAAATATCGGTGAATATAATATATTCGGGAAAGTAAGACAAGGTTGGGTTTATGGAGGACTAACAACATCACCTGCTTTATTGGGTGTTGGATGGATAATTGGGCCTGAAATTTCCTCTTATGTTTTGGTTGGAGGTTTGATTGGTTGGGTTATAATAACTCCGCTTGTGGTATTAACAAGTGGTATGCCAGTTGGTGCTGCAACACCCATGGATGGTTTTTTTATTATTTGGGGTGAACAAATAAGGTACATAGGCGTAGGTGCCATGTTAGTTGGAGGACTATGGGCTATCTGGAAAATTAGAAGCAACCTTGCAGGAAGTGTAAGAGAAGCAGTAATAGGTATTAGAGGCGGTCAGGCAAAAACAACAAAAAGAACTGATCAGGATCTTAGTTACAAACTCGTTTTCACTCTTATTATTTTAATGACTATTCCTATTTTCATTGTCTATATGTGGCTATCAGGTATGTTAGAGTTTTCATTATTTATGGCTATAATTACTATATTATTTGCGTTTTTAGCAAGTGCATTGGCAGGGTATTTAACAGGTCTAGTGGGTTCATCAAACTGTCCCATTTCTGGAGTAACAGTCACAGTTCTACTAATAGTAAGTGTGCTAATGTTAGTTTTAGGTGTAACTAGTCCGGAAGCAATGGCTATAGCAATTTTTATATCAGCAGTTATTTGCATTGGAGGATCGATATCAGGTGATCTGCTACAGTCTATGGCTTGCGGGCAGATGTTGGGTGCAACTCCAAAGAAACTACAGATTTCTATGACTTTTGGAGTAATTGCTGTATCGCTAGTAGTAGGCCCTGTTATAGGAATTTTACATCAAGCATACCAAATTGGAAGTGCAAAACTGTCAGCACCTCAAGCATTTTTAATGAAAGGAATTGTAAAAGGAGTATTAGGAGGAGATATGTTGTGGCCATATATAATCGTAGGAATGGTTCTGGCGATTGTACTTATACTCATTAATCTTCCAGTATTACCAGTTGCAATAGGAATATACCTGCCATTTACATTATCAATTCCCATATTTACAGGCGGGGTAATAAGACATTTTACGGATAAAATGTTAAAGAAAAAATATTGTATAGGAGAGGAGGAAGAAATTTCTGATTGGGAGCTTGCAATAAAACAAACAGGAGTCAAACCAAAAGAAAATGTAATTAGGACAGGTCTATTATTTACTGCAGGTCTAGTTGCTGGAGAAGCCCTCATGGGTGTTTTTATAGCTCTTCTTTTTGTAGCAGGAATAAATTTAGCAATTCTTGATTCTGCACCATGGCTACCGGGCCTATTAGTTTGGATCTATATTGCTGCATTATTAGCCTATATTCCTATTAGATTAGTAGTAAACAAAGAGTCATGATGAAATATTTTTTCGTATTGGTTTGATTATCACTAAAATAAAATAACACAATATATTTATATGTAATATATGATAAAATATAGTGAGGAGAAATTAAAATAGTTATTAAAAAGATGGGATATGCAACAGCCTAATCTGGAAAAAAGCAATAATTTTTCTGATACAAATGTAAATGATGGGATTCTTGAATTAATTAAGGATATAAAAGAGTTTGAAAAAAAATTTGAAAAATATAATTTGAAAAAAATTGAAGTCAAGGAAGAAAAAATTGAAAGTGAACCTGAGAACTTAGAAGAATTTCAGCCAATTGATGCAAGAGAGGAACGAATTGAAGCTGAGCCTGAAGTATTGGAAGAATTTCAATCAATAGAAGAAATAAAAGAGCCTATTTTTAAAGACGATTTTAAAAATTTAGAACCTGAACTTGAAACTGAAAAAGAGAAAATTAAATCAATAAATCCTGCAACATTTAGGATTAGGTTTAACGATGAGGGAAAATTTGAAAATGTTGATGTTGTAAAACGTAAATTAAAAACAAAATCTAAAAAACAATTTATCTTGAAAAGAATAAAAATTAGAAGAAAGGAAAAAACTGAATCTGAAGAAACAGAAGAAAAATCAAGGTTTTCAAAATTAAAAACTGGATTAAGTAAATTGAAAAGCATTATCCCAAATAGGTCAACAGAAATTGAAAATGCAGAAGAAACTGAAAAGGAAGAATAACTTTCTGATTTTCTATAAAAATTTGTTTTAAATTAAATATTATTTTTATAGAAGATATTTTTTGTTTTTTTTTTAATTAATAACAAAACTATTTGAAAGAACATTTAATAAAGCGTTCTTCATTTCACAAAAGACCAACCATGGATACGAAAATCTACAATTACGTTGATATAGAAAAAAAATGGCAAAAAAAATGGTTTGAAAATAAAATTTTTGAATCAAAAAAGAAGTTTTATAAAAAATTCTTTATTCATTTTGCTTACCCTGGTGTGTCAGGTTATCTTCATGTAGGACACATGAGGGGATTTACATATTGTGATATAATTTCCAGATACAAAAAAATGATAGGGTTTGATGTACTTTTCCCAGCAGGTTTTCATGCATCAGGAATACCTTCAATAGGATTTGCTAAAAAGGTTGAAAGAAAGGATCCATTAACAATAAAATCACTTAAAGAAAATGGATTAACAGATAAAGAAATAGAGAAATTAAAAAATCCATATGAAGTAATTGATTACTTTAGCAAAGTTTATGTTGAAGATTATTGGAAAAGATTCGGTTTTTTAATCGATTATTCGAGACTTATTAGCACAATTAGCAAAGGTTATAATAAATTCATAGAATGGCAATTTTATCAACTTCAAGAAAAAAACTTTCTTATTCAAAAACCACATTTTGCTCCTTATTGCCCCAATTGCGGACCTGTTGCGGTTGACAAATCAGAAACAGATATACTAAAGGGTGGTTCGGCTGAAATACTTGAATTTACGACAATAAAATTTAGAATGAGTGACGGAACTATTTTACCTGCTGCGACTCTTAGACCTGAAACAATTTTTGGTGTAACTAATATGTGGGTTAACCCAGATGTTGAATATGAAAAAGTGAAAATAAATAATGAAATCTGGATTTGTTCAAAAGAATGTATAAATAAGATTTCTTATCAAATTGATGATGTCAAATCACTTAATGAAAAAGTACCAGGTAAAAACCTGATTGGGAAAACCTGTAAAATACCAATGGTTGATAGAGAAATTCCTATTCTTTCAGGACCTTTTGCCGATCCAAATGTTGCAACAGGAATAGTTATGTCTGTACCTGCGCATGCCCCATATGATTGGATTGCTCTTGTTGAATCTGGTGAAACGATAGATCCTGTTACTATTATAGAATTGGAAGGCTTTGGTACAAATCCAGCAAAGGAAATATGTGACCAACTAGGAATTAAAAGCCAAAATGAAAAAGAAAAATTGGATATGGCTACAGATATTATTTATAAAAAAGAATTTCACACAGGTTATTTAAACGAAAAATGTGGATTATATGCGGGAATAAGAATATCTGATATAAAAGACGAAGTTAAAAACGAGCTTATTAATAGAAATAATGCTGTTTTGATGCGAGAATTTTCAGAAGAGGTTATTTGTAGATGCGGGGGGAAAGTAGTAATAAAAAAGATTCCTGATCAATGGTTTATTAAATACAGTGATAAAAATTTAACTGAAGAATCAAAAAACCATGTTGTATTTATGAATATTTATCCTAAAGAATACAAAGATGAATTACCAAAAGTTCTTGACTGGTTCGGTGATCGTGCATGTATAAGAAAAGGCTCATGGTTAGGTACCGAGTTTCCTTTTAAAAAAGGCTGGATAATAGAGCCAATTTCTGATTCAACTCTGTATCCAGCATATTATGTAATATCAAAATATGTTAATGAAGAAAAAATAAAACCTGATGAGATGACTAAAGAATTCTTCAATTACGTATTTTTAGGAAAAGGGGACTCAAAAAATAAAACTTGGACTGAAATAAAAAATGATTTTGATTATTGGTATCCTGTAGATATAAATCTAGGTGGTAAAGAACATAAAACTGTACATTTTCCTGTTTTTTTAATGAATCATGTTGGTATAATGCCAAAAGAAAAATGGCCACAGGGAATATTTGTTCATTGGTGGGTCACTCAAAAAGGAAAAGAAAAAATAAGTAAATCAAAAGGTGGAGCAGAACATATAACGGAAGCAGCAACAATATATGGAGTTGATGCTATGCGTCTTTATTATATTCACATTGGCTCTCCTTTTGTAGATATAGAATGGGATACAGAGATTGTTATAAAATATAAAAATAGGATTGCAAACGTTTGGAAACTCGTTAAACAAACTGAAAAAATTAAAGATAAAACTGATGAAAATCTTGATAATTGGTTAATAAGTATAACAAATAAAACAATAAAAAAAATACTTGATGCCTTTGAAATCTATGACCTTCGAACAGTTGCAAACGAAATATTTTTTGAATTCCAAAAACACTTACAATGGTACATAAATAGAGGAGGAGCAAACAAAAAATTACTTAAAAAAACTATTCTAGACTGGATAAAACTTATGAGTCCGATAACCCCGCATCTAGCAGAAGAACTTTGGAATATAAATAAGGAAAAAGACTTTGTCACACTTGAAAAATACCCGGTTTTTGATTCAAAAGAAATTTTTAAAATGGACGAAGTGGGTGAATACTTACTTTCAAAAGTGTTGGATGATGTTAATGAAATACTAAAAATAACTAAAATTACACCTAAAAAACTATATCTTTATACCTCAGCAAGATGGAAGCAACAGTTAATAAAAAAGGCACTAGACCTAGAAATAGAAAACAAACTGAATATGAACAGCTTAATGAAAACAGCTATTTCTGATCCTGAACTAAAGAGACAAATAAAAGATGTATCAAACTACGCAGGAAAGCTTTTAATGGAGATAAAAAAAATTAGTGAAAACGACAGGCAAAGATATGTAATACAACTTGATGAAAAAATATACTTGGAAAAGGCATCAGCTTTCCTTGAAAAGGAACTATCTACAAAAATAAGTGTTTTTTCAGCTGATGATAAAAATATCTATGATCCAGCTAATAAAGCAAGATCTGCTTTACCACTCAGACCAGCAATATACATAGAATAAAAAAATAAAAAACCTTTTTTGTATATAATAGAAAAATGTTTGATAATAATATAAGTAAAAACCAAGAGACATGGGATTGTATTGCTGAGAGTTTTGATAAAACAAGAAATAAACCATGGAAACAATGCATAGATTTTATAAACACATTAAAAGAAACAAATCTAGTTGCGGATATAGGTTGTGGCAATGGAAGACATCTTGCACTATGTGCAAACCAATGTAAATTAGCAATAGGACTTGATATATCTGAAGAACTTCTTTTAATTGCTAAAAATAAATTAATGGAAAAAAAACTAAAAAATGCGGTTTTTTTGCATTCTGATGCATCAGATCTACCAATAAAAAACGAAACCATCGATGCAGTATTATTCATTGCATCTTTACATAATATAAAGGGTAGAGAAAAACGCATACAATCTCTAAGAGAATTAAAAAGAATATTAAAAAAAGAGAGTGGTATAGCGTTAATCAGTGTTTGGTCAAGATGGCAGGATAAATATAGAGTTTTGTTTTTTAAAAAATTGTTTGCACAAATTAGTAAATCTGATTTTGGAGACCTCGATATCTATTGGAGACAACATGGATTAAATATTCCGCGTTTTTATCATTTATATAGTAAAAAAGAGTTTGTGGAAGATTTAACTAAAGCAGGTCTTGAGATTGAAAAAATTGAATCCGTTAAACTATGTTCAAAAAAACATCCTGATAATTATTTTGCAATTGTTGCTAGTTATTAGATAATTATTATATTTTAAAACAAGAGACAATCTGAAAAGCTTTGACCATTGCTTCTTTTGATTTTAAACCATCCTGAATATATTCTAAATAAAGCTCATGGAGTATTTTTTTCTGTTTATCTGATAACTTACCAAAGTTTAAATAAAAAATACCATCTTTGGTTTGTTTTCTCCATTCAAGATTATGTTTTTTAGTTTGTTGTAATTTTTTCAATTCCGAATACCTCCCTCGGTATATGTTATACTTTGTTTAATCTAATATAAATATTATCTGTGACAAAATATCAAAAAGAAAATATTGTCAATACCAAGTTTGAAAACTCTTTTTTAAAAAAATATATTGTAAAAACCAAAGTTTTAAATTCATGGGATTAAAGGATATTTTTATAAATAAAGATAGGTGGACGAGAAACTCTGTGAAATTGTAAGAAGATTAAATAAAACCTTTACATTTAAAATTCCACTAATTGTCAAACTAAAGTTTTGGCTTGTAATTGCATCAATTACCGCATATGTCATATTAACGTAATATATGGTGATTATAGAACTAGCTTCTTTGACTGTTTGAGCAGTTAAATTAGTTAGGTCCATACTTCCGTTTCCAACGATGCTGCCAGCAATTAAAATATTATACTCTGTTGATAACTGGGAGATGCCTTCACTAGTCGGGTTTGATATTTCGATATTCAATTTTAATTTAGCATATGATACTTTAATTTCTTGAATTTGAACACTTTTTATTCTTACCTGTAACTTACTAATCGCAGATGCATCCATAGTATATTTAATTACTAAAAAACTCAGTATAATGACAGCTACAATTATGATCATATAAATATATGAACTTTTTTTCATGATAAATTTATTAGTAATGATATCTAACATTTAAAGTGTTATGAAACTCAGGCTAAATATCATATTAAATTTTTTATTTAAAACATAAATCTTTAAGTAAATTTTTAATATTAGTATGAAATAATTGTTTGGTTGAAATTTTGTTTATCACAGATAAATTAATTTATTTACAATTACAAAAAACTGGTTGCACTCATATTTCTTTATTATTTTCTAAATGTGTCGGTGGTTCACAAAAAACTAAACATCAATATTTAAAAAACTATAGTGTTGATAAATTTATAGTAGGTTCCATTAGGAATCCATGGAACTGGTATGTTTCTTTATGGGCATTTGGTTGTGCTGGTAAAGGCAGTCTGAACTACACATTAACCAGGCGCGATCTATTTGATATTTTAAATGGATTTATAACAGGTAAAATAGACAAGATTAAAAATGAACTTGAAAAACCTGTTAAGATTTGGAAAAATACGTATCGAGACTATAAAAATCCTGAAAATTTTAGGAAATGGTTAAAATTAATGCATGATCCAATAAGAAAGAAAGATATAAATGAAGGCTATCCAGAGCACAGCATTAGTAATTTTACCGGAATTATGACTTATAGATATTGTAGACTTTATCATAGAGATTTTTTCCTTAAAAAAAACCAAGTAAGTCTAAAAAACTATGGTGATTTAATAGAATTTGATAAAACACATAATTTATTAGATTTTATAATCAGAAATGAATCACTTGAAGATGATGTTGTTGATGTTCTAAAAAAAGTAGGTTACAATTTAGATGAAAATAAAATAAAACTTATCTACGAAAATTCCAAGAAAAAGACCCATAAATCGAAACATTATGATAGTTGCTTTTATTATAATAAAGAAACTGTAGATTTAATTGCAAAAAGTGAAAAATTCATAATCGAAAAATATGGATACAAACCACCAAGTATTGATTAATATTCTAAGAATTTATGGATTATTTTAAAAAAATATTTATAAAATTTTTATTTATCGATCATTTTTGTTTGTTAAATTTTTTTATCCTAAATAACTAAAAATTAAATAAATCTGATGTTTAGTATAGTATCTGTAAAGTCAATAGACATCGGTAACATTTCTTAAAACATTAATCATTTCCCATCCTTTATCCAGTAGATGCTAGGGGATGGATGGGATGTGTGGTGTTACACCTGAGATTAGGGAACTAATCGTAAAAGCAAGGAGAAATGGAAAACGTGTAAAAGATATTGCAGAGATGTTTGATGTCAACAGAAAAACCGTATGGAAATGGTGTAAAAGAACAATGAAGGTTGGCAGATCCCTCTATAGAGACAGATCAAGTAAACCTCACTGGATTCATAGGAAAATCACACCTATAGCTGAAGAATCAATAATCATTTTAAGTGACAGTTTTAATTGGGGGTACGCAACGTATAATGGTGGCATTGTTATCACCGCCACCGTATATCCGATATCTCTTGGAGACAAATCTTGGGTGTGAATGGAGGCAGATTAAACTTAGCAGACAAAGTATCAACAATGTATTGAAGAAACACAAGATGAATGGTTCTCCATATAAGAAGAATAAAAAGGATTGGAAGTTTTTTAGAGCACATGGTCCAAATGATATGTGGCAGATAGATATCAAAGGACCATTTCTTATAGACGGGAAACGTATGAATGCTCTTTTAATATTGGATGATTACTCACGTTTCCTTGTCTCAGTGCAACTGTTTAAATCTATAACTACAGACGTTGTTACACAAGCATTGGATCATTGTATATCAACATATAACAGTCCTGGTAAGATATTAGCAGATAACGGTCCTCAGTTCAGAGATGCATTTGAGAAATGGTGCAGTGAACCACAAAGAAAGATTGATGTGGTTCATGCACCACCATTTTACCCTCAGTGCAAGGGTAAAATCGAGCGTTGTATCCGAAATTTTAATGAGGAGTATATTCGACTTGATAAGGTATTTGAAGATATTTCAACATTTATTGGAGAATATCAAGAATAGTACAACAATGAACGATTCAACTCTGGTATAAGTGATATACCTGTAAATTTGTATCTTTCAGAAAATGTTACCGATGTTACTTGACATTACAGTATCAAAACATTAATGTAGTTAAAATTAATATCAGAAAGATAGGGGAGGTGTAAATGTAAAATGAAAAAAGGAATCGTCATTGGTAGTATTTTGATAGTTCTTATCATGGCATTGTTACCAACAACATCTATTGCGGAATCCAGCTCAGCTATAGAACGAATCGAAAAAAAACAGGCATTATTAAAAGAAATACAAGAAAATATATATCCTAAAGAAGGGGAACCAACATGTATACTTCGCCTTCTGCTATGGTTACGTAATGCGATAATCCTTGGTATAGGTTTTATTATCTTTAAGATGATAAAAAATCTATTTAACCTAAGTACTATCAGCGTATAATTGAATATAAAAACCTGTAATCTTATAAAAATAGGTTTTTAAAACTATCATAGAATTTATTAGTGTTAAAAAGAAATTTAACATTTATTTATTTTTTTAAAAATTAATCATCTCTTTGACATTGCAGATTAATTCTTTTACATCAATAGGTTTTGTTATATAATCAAAAATATATGGTTTTAGTTCATTCATTTTTTTATTATCAGGACATCCTTTTGCAGTTATTATAGATATTATAACATTTTTTCCAAGATCTTTTTTCATTATTTCTTTAATTGTATCCCATCCATCCATAAATGGCATCATAATATCCATTAAAATAACACCTTTAAATCCTTTTTCAATTTCTTTTACACAATCTGCTCCGCTATCGACTGTGTAAACTTCGTAACCTTCATGTTCGAAAACTAATCTAAAAGCAATTAAAATATCTGGATCGTCATCAACAATCATTATTTTCTTTTCCATTTGTGCTCTCCATTTTAGAATTTAACCACTTTATGTTATACTTTCATTAATATAATATAAATAGATAATGTGATAAAATGTCAAAATGACATAATCCTATGATTAAGAATTAGTTTTTAACATCTTAAATAAACTATCACTTAGCATGCCGATTTGCATTGGTGATAGTTCCTCTACCCTGTTTTCCAAGTAAGGTACACTTTTAAGACCCAAACGATAAAGATTGTTCAAAATACTATTGATCTTTTTTCTTCTATAATTAAACAAATTTTTAGTTAACTCAAAGAAAAATTTTTCATTAATAACATTAAAAGGAGGTGATTTTCTCGGTATAATCTTCACCATGCTTGAATCAACCTTAGGTTGAGGTTTAAAACAAGTTTTTGAAATAGTTCTTATAATTTTACATGTTGATTTATAATAAATACCAACAGATAAACGGGAGTAATTTTTACTTCCGGGTTTTGCTACTAAACGCTCAGCAAATTCTTTTTGATAAATTAATATAGCAGATTCAAAATCATAATCAAGAAATTTAAATGTAATTGGTGAAGAGATTTGGTAAGGTAAATTGGATACAATTTTGTTAAATTTTGGCAATGTTTCAAAATCGATGTTAAGTGCATCTTCATGAATCAAATCAACGTTTTCTGGGAGTGTTTTTTTAAGTTTATTTATCAGATTTTCATCTATTTCAATTGCTATAACTCTTTTTGCTTTTTCGGCTAATAATTTTGTAAGAATTCCTAATCCAGGGCCTATTTCAAGGACAGTATCATCGCTCTCTATGTTTGCTTGTTTTACTTCAAGTATTGCTATATTTTTATCTATTAAAAAATTTTGACCTAGATTCTTCTTCATATCATTATCAATGAAATGTTTTGCTTATTGGAGGTCTGGTAAATAACCTATATTTCTGATTAGGGTCAGTCAGTTCTAATTCAATTCTTTTTGCAATTAGTTTGTCAGGTGCTCTTAGAAAGTCTATCCTTTCGCACATTTCCTCAAAAGTCGTAAAAGTTTTCTTCTTCCTTTCTTCAAGAATATCATGCATCATTTTTTTGCCAAGTCCAGGTAGAAGCTCAAGAACATGGAATCTTGTTGAAATTGCAGGTGACTCGTTAAAAAATTTTATGAAACGCTCTCCTTGATTACGAACCATGTCTAAAAGGACGTAGGGCATTTCCCCATGAGCTGTTGAAGTCATTTCTTCAAAGTTTACCCTTCCCTTGATTTTTGCAATCTTTTTTCTTAATTCAGGATTTTTGCCGACATAAACTCTTTCACCAGTAGTAAAAACAGCATCTCTTTTTGGTACAAGTTCAAGTAAAGTAAATTGGCTTTCACCTATACCATAAACCAAAGGTTGTCTTTTAAATGAGGGTAAATCTGCTCTACCTTTTGGTAAATAATCTAAAACATAAATATAATCTTCCATAATGACAACTCCTTAAATTACTCAGAGCAATATTTTGATACAATCTCCAATACTTTTTTTATTTCATTCTCCCCAAGTGTTGTCCTTTCTTTAGCAAAAATAGTTTTTACATCATCTTCTGTTGATGGGAGTAAATCAGCTATTTTATAAGTTTGATTTTCTTCTAAAAATTTTAGTTCTGAAAGCTCTTTAATTAAATCCTCGGTTTTTTTAGCGGTTAATTTAGCGAATTTGTTTGCATGTTCAAGTGCAATTTTTTGTTCATATAATAATTCTTTTCTTTCTTTTTCAATCTTTTTTAAAATATTTTTTACTTCAGAAAGCGATACTGGTTTTACCACTTCTTTTTCTAATTCCATTACCGCACTCTCCTTAAATGCTCAGGCCTAGCAATCAAAGTTTTATGTTTTTTACCATCAAATATACCAATAAGATAAGATGAACCTTGTTTGCCTTCTACCTTTCCTGTATATCCTTGATATCTATTATGAGGCATTCCCTTATGAACCGAGGGGTCAATAACAATACTAACAGATGTTCCTTCTTCAAAATGTTGTAAAGCTCTTGTAATAGAGTGTATACCTCTTGTTCTAGGTTTTTTTGCAAGTAATTTTCTGGTTTTGCTTCTTGTTCCTTTAGATCTTATTACCAATTTTTATTCCCCCTTGATTTCCATCACATCAAGTTCAGTGACTTTACAGGTATTTCCAATCATTTCACTTATACTGGGCTTTGTTTTTCCTTCGTCTCCAGATATTAATTCCTTTATGTAGGTTCCTGATTCGGCTTCTACAGTTAATATTGCCATATCGCCAGATAGGTGCTCAATTTTACATTTGTATATATGTTTTTCCCTAACCATATTGGCTCGTCTATGAGCCACTCTAGTTGGCGTAAACTGGCTTATCTTTTTACCCCGTAATGACGAAACAGCCTTTTTAAGTTTTTCGTTATTTATAGGTTTTTCTCCATGAAGAACAATTCTATATATTTTTTTGAATTCTGCATGTTTTAATCTATTAACTTCTTCTTTATTTGAGTAACGAATATTATTAACCTCAATAAAATCCTTATTTTCATTATTAATTTCTTTTTCTAATTTTGATAGATTTAATTTCCTTTTTATAGGATTTTTTATCTCTAAGACAAAAGGCCTTCCGTTACCTAACATACGAACATCTATATCCTCTCTTCCACAACCATGAAGAGATTCATCTACTCCTTTTGTCTTACTTAAAAATTTAGATGCAATTAGCTCCTCAACACTTTTATCATATAATTTACCTGTGTAATTGCATTTTTTACATCCTTTTCCTCGGCAGATATTACAAAACCATCTGGTCTGTGGTATATTTCTTTTATATTTCTTGTATCGACCATATATATAGAGCGAAATAATCTGTAAATATATTGAATCAAATGGTGTATCAATAATAATCATTATTGTTGGATTATCAAAATTAACTTCTTTTCCAAGATTTTTTTCTAATAATTTGCCGACTTCTCTATTAATCTCAATTTTTATTGATTCTGAAAAATCTGATCCTGCAAAATTTAATAGATTTTGTTCTTTTTCTAAAATTTCTTCATCTATTTTTGATCCTATTAAAAAAGTATCATACTCATATTTTTTTAAAGCGTTGGAGGTTATTTCAACAAAATGTTTAATTTCAGCTAAAAGTCCTGAACAAAGCCAACAATTTTTTACTTCTATTTTTTTATATTTTTTTAAGTTTTTTCTTATTATTTGTCCTCTTTCTTTGTTTGTCAGTTTTGTATCTATTTTAGCAAAAACTCTACCTAAACAATGATCGCATAATTTATATTTTAATAGGATTTTATCCGCGATATTAAGAATTTTTTTATCGTTTAGGTCTTGTGTCATTCGTTGAGCTAATAAGCAACTATATTTTAAATATTGTTATGGAGAAAAATATATTTTTTATTTAACAAAATAGGACTATATCTCTAATACACAAATATAAAATATTTTTTAACAATGTTTTTAACGAACCATTATATTCACGTAAAAAAATTGGAGGCATGATAAATGGT